>ERZ778511.518-NODE-518-length-35758-cov-9.080189_pt1 | contig 35758 bp, 34 predicted proteins | sample MGYA00510347_ERZ778511 | MGnify/ENA primary metagenome ERZ778511 (study PRJEB29527, sample SAMN07138967) | mouse gut metagenome | material: feces | host: mouse | place: China:Nanjing | collected 2016-01-25 ...
AGCCGCGTTTCCTTGTGGAAGTGAAAGCAGGAAAATTTGTAAAAAACAATAGAAGTTCCCATCAATATTTTTATTCTTACATCGAAGAATCCTTTCAATAAAGCAATGTAGAAAGCCAAAAGGGCTGAACTGTTACTACAATAATTTGTAATTTTAACTTATGGGTTGAAATTTACCACAGATTTTTGTAAACTGAACATATAGCCTTTTCACTTTTGACAAATGAATTCTTGATCATTTCTCAGGTGAAGAACAACTATTGTAGACTCATCAGGAGGAATAAATAAAATGAAAAAATCTATCAACCAATCCACATTATCTTTTATATTAAACGGCATTTCCATTCTTGCCCTATTATTCTTGCTGCTTTCCCTGCTGTCCTACAGCCGTATAAGCAGCGACCTTGCCAAAGCCAATAAGAATCGATTTGATCTGACATACAATGCCAATCGGTTTATGAACGGTTCCGCCTATCTAACCAACGAGGTACGCGCTTTCGCCTCCACTGGTAAACAAGAGCATTATGACAATTACTGGAATGAAGTAGATAACCTGAAAAACCGTGACAAAGGCGTTGAGGCTATGCAGGAAATTGGCATTACCTCTGAAGAACAGAAAATGATTGACGATATGGCCAATCTCTCCAATACACTTGTACCTTTAGAGGATGAAGCCATGAAAAATGTTCAGGCAGGCAACATGCAAGAAGCGCTGGATTATGTTTATGGTGAAGAATACAATACATCCATTACACAGATTAATGCTTTAAAAGAACAATTTTTAGATACCCTAAATGTCAGAACCCAAGCTCAAGTAGAAACTTTAGATCGAAAATCTGAATTTATCCAGGACACCATGATCGCTGCTTTAGCCATTGTAGCCATCATTCAGATTATTAGTATGATTATTACCAAACAACGAGTTTTGAAACCTGTTGTGGCAGTTCGGGATCAAATGCATGAAATATCCCACGGAAATCTCTCTGCTGCATTTTCCTTACAATCCAGCACCTCTGAAATTGGAATGCTAGTGGAATCTATCCATGAAACAAAACGGGAATTAAAAAAATACATTCATGATATTGATTCCAAATTATCCGAAATGGCACAGGGAAATATGGATCTTATGATTGGGGACGATTACCGAGGTGAATTTTTGCCCATCCAAGATGCCATGCGCCAGATTGTAGATTCCTTGAACAATGCCCTTTCCCGTATCAACGTGACAGCAGAACAGGTTTCTGAGGAATCCAAGCGGATGGCATCTGACGCACAGATACTTTCCAGCGGCGCTGTGGCACAAGCCGCTGCAGTCCAGGAGCTTTCCGCCAGCATTCAGGAGCTTTCTACCCAGGTAGACCGTACATCCACCGATGCAGATAATGCCCAGAAATGCTCCACCGATGCTGCCAAGCTTCTTCTTGCCAGCAATGATAAAATGGGTGAATTGACTGGCGCTATGGAAGATATTTCCAATGCTTCCCAGGAAATTGGCGGAATTATCAAAACCATCGAGGATATTTCCTTCCAGACAAATATCTTGGCGCTGAATGCCGCTGTAGAAGCCGCACGAGCAGGAGAAGCTGGAAAAGGATTTGCAGTTGTAGCAGAGGAAGTGCAGGTTCTTGCCAATAAGAGCTCTGCCTCTGCAAAGGATATTACCGAGCTGATTGAAAATTCCATCCGAATGATTCAGCAAGGCACTTCACTGACAGCAGAGACAACCAACGCCCTAGGGGATGTGGTTATAGGTGCAAAACAGGCTACAGAATTGATTGAGCATATTGCTGGTTCCGCTATGCAGCAATCCCAGGCATTACACCAATTAACCGCAGGTATGGAACAAATTGCAGGAGTAGTTCAAACCAACGCTAGTACAGCGGAAAAGTCTGCTGCTTCTGCCAAAGAGCTGCAAACCCAATCCGAAGAGTTAAAGGTATCCGTACATAGATTCCGGCTGCGTAAGCATAGATAACATTATTTAGATTTAAACAGAACAAAGTGTGCATCCATATTTTTATCTTATAGGAAAGACATAGACTTTAACGCTTTACAGCAGCACGGTCTTTCCTATAAGACAAGAAAGAATCCTGCTTTGCAGGATTCTCCGCCTGCGGCGGGTCGCTTTGCGACAGATTTCATGCCCGCCGCAGTGCGATAAGAGCTTTTTTATTCTATAGGAAGAATACTTTCACGCGTTAGCGTGACAAGGTCTTTCCTATAGAATAAAAAACCGACTTCTCTTGAAAACAAGTAGGTATCTACCGTTTTTCAAGAGAAGCCGGTTTAAAATTTATTATTCTTTAAAGAGGATATTTGTCGGTCAGTTCTTTCACCATTTGGCGTACTTCTTCTGAAGCCCCTTCTCCCTCTTTGATCATTTTGGCAATGCACTCTGCCACCTTATCCATATCTTCTTCGTTAAATCCTCTGGAAGTGATAGCTGGAGTTCCCAACCGGATACCGCTGGTTACAAATGGGGACTTGGGATCATTGGGGATGGTATTCTTGTTACTGGTGATATTCACAGAATCCAACAATTTTTCCACTGCCTTTCCTGTCAAATCATAAGGTGTTAAATCTACCAGCATCAAATGATTGTCCGTTCCGTCAGATACCAGCTTAATACCTCTATCCATCAAGCCTTTGGCCAAAGCCTGGGCATTCTTTATAATATTTTGCTGATATTCTTTAAAGCTATCCTCCAAAGCTTCTTTGAAGCACACTGCCTTTGCAGCGATTACATGCATCAATGGCCCGCCCTGGGTTCCTGGGAAAATAGCTTTATTAAAGTTGAACTTTTCTGCCATTTCCTGATTCGCAAGAATCATACCGCCTCTGGGCCCGCGTAAGGTTTTATGGGTGGTGGTTGTCACTACATGAGCATAGGGAATCGGACTTGGATGAAGTCCTGCCGCTACAAGACCTGCAATATGTGCCATGTCTACCATCAAATAGGCGCCCACCTCATCTGCAATTTCACGGAAACGCTTAAAATCAATGGTTCTGGCATAAGCGCTTGCCCCTGCAATAATTAATTTGGGCTTACATTCCAACGCAATTTCTCGTACTTTATCATAATCAATGAACCCTTCGTCATTGACACCATAAGGCACAATGTTAAAATATGTGCCTGAAAAATTCACAGGGCTTCCATGGGTCAAATGTCCGCCATGATCCAAATTCATTCCCATCACGGTATCTCCTGGCTCTAACATGGCAAACTGTACCGCCATATTTGCCTGGGCGCCGGAATGAGGCTGTACATTGGCATAATCACAGCCAAATAACTCTTTGGCCCGTTCAATGGCTAAGTTCTCTGCCACATCCACGCATTCACAACCACCATAATACCGTTTTCCTGGATATCCTTCTGCATATTTGTTGGTCATGGGACTTCCCATCGCTGCCATTACTGCTTTACTAACCCAGTTTTCTGAGGCAATCAACTCAATGTGGCTGTTCTGCCTCTCCATCTCGTCTGTAATCGCTTGAGCCACCTGTGGATCTGCTTTTTTCACTTCATCAAATGAGTACATAGGTTCTTTTCCTTTCTCTTGTGATATGTATGCTGTTTCATAATATTATGTTATTTTTGAAATGTCAATAGCCAAAGAGTTTGAGTTTCCCCATTTTACAATTCATAGCGCCAAAAGGGGGCTGTCGCACTAATATCGTTACTTGTTCAAAAGGTCTTGCCGCTTATGTGGCAAAGACAGAATGCACAAAATTACTCTGGGAAGCTAGCTTCCCGAGATATTTTTTGTGCATTTTGTTTGCATTGCTTTGCAATGTAAACCTTTTGAACAAATTTATATATTGTAATTTACGTTAGTGCGACAGCCCCACTTTTGATACTATCATCTCAGCTATTATAAAAAGTGGGGAAACTCGAACCAAAGAACCGCAACCTGAACTGCCAGAATAAGCGGCATTCCAACTACAAAATACCAATGCCTGGTTTTATGATGAAACGCATACATTCCTGCCCAGGCTCCCAGGCTTCCTCCAAAAATGGCAGCTCCAAAGAGGGTCTTTTCTGGAATCCGCCATTTTTTATATTTTGCCTTCCATTTATCCAGCCCCATCAAAAAAAATCCTACCACATTGAGCACTGCCAGATAAAGGACAATCCCATATTCTATCTTTATCATCTGTACCTGCTTTTATTCCTCTCCTAGCTTCAAAGCAATAACTACCCCTGCCGCCAGAGCTATCATTCCTGTTAAAATAGTTACCAGATTGATGGTCCCAAAGCTGTTCATCAACAAAATAGCAACGGGAGAAGCTACAATCAAACCGATAATCGCCCAATAAGCATGCTGGGGAAATTTTTCGAATATAATTTCTATCATCTTAGCAATGGCAAATATTCCAACCACCACACCGATTCCAAAGGGCGCCAGTACCAGGCATCCATTCAAAATCCCCTCTAAATTGAAATCCAAAAGATCATCAATAAAGCTATTAATCTGGCTTAAAATGGGATTGTAATACCCAATCAACATCAACATCATGGAACCACTGACGCCAGGAATTACCATAGTAGCGGAAGCCAGCACACCAACCCCAAATAGCTTGATAACATTCAGCAGGCCAAAGCTCAAATCTGCGGCCGTTCCTTCCTGTTCTCCCAAAACTGCCATTCCTGCCACCAGTGCAAAAAACAACAGAAAAGCCAAAAGATGCCCAAGCCGGATACTTTTGCCTTTCACCTTCTGGGTAATTGCTGGAAGTCCACCTATAATCAGGCCGATAAACAACAGGTTCGTCTGAAATGGAATTCTCTCAAACATCATTTCAATAATCCGCGCTAAGGCAACAATACCGACGCCTGCCCCAATCACAATAGGAATTAAAACCTTCATGCTCTTCTTAAATTCCGAAAAAAGATGAGTCGCCGCATGGATCATCTTATCGTAAATCCCCATGGAAACTGCCATGGTGCCGCCGCTGACACCAGGGATAATATTGGCTACCCCAATGACAACGCCTTTCAAAATCATTCGAATCATAAATTCTCTCCTACATAGTGTTCCAGAAAACGTATGAGTTCATCCATCTGCGCATCTGTGCCAATAGAAATCCGCAGATAATTGTCAATCCTTGGCTTATGAAAATAGCGCACATAAATATCTGCTTGTTTCAACGCCTCAAACAACTTTTCTGCTGAACATTTGGGATGGGTGGCAAAAATAAAATTGCTTTTGGAATCTGGAAAGGAAAATCCCAGTCTGCATAACTCCTTTTTTGTCCGTTCTCTGGTATTAATTATTTTCTGCAAGGTTTCCTTGAAATATGTATCATCCTGAATGGCCGCTGTTCCCGCTGCCAAAGCTGCTGCATTCATGGTATAAGAGTTGAAAGAATATTTTGCATCATTCAGATATTTGATCAATCTCTCATTTCCAATGGCATAGCCGATTCGCATTCCCGCAAGACTCCTGGACTTGGAAAAGGTCTGAACCACCAGCAGATTTTCATACTTCGGGAGTAATGATAACGCAGAAGTCCCTCCAAAGTCAATATATGCTTCATCAATTATTACAATTACTTCTGGATTTGCTGCAATGATCTCCTCCAGCTCTTCCAAATTCTTCCAAAGACCAGTAGGCGCATTGGGATTAGGCAAAACAATACCGCCGCACTCTCTCAAATAATCCTTTGTCCGAATCTTGAAATCCTCATCTAAAGGCGGACACTCATAGGGAATTCGAAACAAGTCCGCCCACACATCATAGAAGGAATATGTGATATCTGGAAATAAAATAGGTTTTCCGCTGTTAAAAAAGGTGAGAAAGCTCATTGCAAGTACATCGTCAGAGCCAACCCCCACAAATACCTGATGATTCGATACGTTATAATAATCCGCCAGAGCCTGAACCAATACCCCTGCTGTAGGATCCGGGTATTTACGAAAGGAATCTGTATCCACTTCCTGCAATGCCTTCGTTACTTCAGGTGATGGAGGATATGGATTCTCGTTGGTATTTAGCTTTATCATATTCGAGCGGTTTGGCTGTTCCCCTGGAGTGTAGGGGATTACCTTCCGTACATTTTTCTCCCATGCTGCCATCTTTATTGCCTCCTGTACTCTTTTTTGGTAAATTGGGATTGCTATTCACATAGTTTGCCATTTTCGCATCTTATTTTTTCTGATACTCTTCTGCCAGTTTTTCAAATGCAGGAAGAGAGCGTTCTATCATCTCATAGGAAACACAATAAGCAAGCCTTACATAACCAGGACAGGAGAAAGAGCTTCCTCCCACCAGCAGAATATGATGTCTCTTTGCCGCTTCCACAAAATTCTTTTCCTCAGGCTCCGGGGACTTAAGAAACAGGTAAAAAGCTCCCTGGGGCTTTACACAGGCAAATCCCAGCTCTGTCAGCTTCCCATAAATCAATTGACGGTTCCTATCATAATAATCCACATCTGTTCTGGCGTCCATAGATTTTATCAACGCCTTCTGCATAAGAGATGGCGCATTGACAAACCCCAATATCCGGTTTGCCACCGAAAGCCCCTGGATGGCCTGGTCACAGTCTGTCATTTGGGGACAAACAGCAATATAACCAATCCTCTCTCCTGGTATTGACAAGGATTTGCTGAAAGAATACGTCACGAAAGTATTCTCATAATATTTTGTCAAAAATGGAACCTCATTTCCATCATAAATCAGCTCCCGGTAGGGCTCATCCGACACCATATAAATTTCATGGTGATATTCCTGCTGTTTTTTCTCCAAAATACCTGCAATTTTCTGAATGGTCTCTTCCGAATAAATAACCCCAGTGGGATTTACCGGATTGTTGATAATCAAAGCCTTGGTCTTCTCTGTAATTTTTTCTTCCAAATCTTCCAAATCTGGCTGGAAGGACGGAATATCCGGTTTTACTTCCCGCAAAACACCCTGATGATTCGCCACATATCCCCGGTATTCTCCAAAATAAGGCGCCAAAGCTAACACCTCGTCTCCTGGGTCCAAAATAGTTTTAAACACCACATTCAAAGCTCCTGCTGCTCCCACCGTCATCACAATATGAGTATATAAAAAATCCGTTCCGAACCGCTGATTCAAGTTGTCTGCCACTGCTTGTCTAGTCTCTGGATAGCCTGCATTGTCCATATATCCATGCAGCTCTAAAGAGCTTTCTGTCTGCACCGCTTCTATAATTGCCTGATTATAGCTTGTGGGAACTGGTGTCATGGGGTTTCCAAGGCTAAAATCATAGACATTTTCTGCTCCTACCTGTTTCGCCAACTCTTTTCCTTCCAGAAACATGGCACGAATGGCAGAGCTTCCCGCTACCTCCTGCCGCATTTGTTTTGAAATCATAACTTTATCCTCCTATCCAATGCCACTGGCCCTTTGGGGGTGACCCTTACATATTTTGAATGACATCCAATGCTGGCAGGGGTCTTCCTTTGTAATCAAACAAGGCCCGATTCGCCCATTGATTCCCATAAGGTCCCGTGGCTTTCATATATTTCATAGAAGCCTCTGTTGCCCATCCGCTTCCTGGCACTGGAATCCATGCTGGCTCCCAATAGAAAAAGCCTTTCCCCAAACCCTTTGGCACATTATGAATCCTTTTGATAAAATCCTTCATAAAATCTGCCTGTCCCTGCTTTGTCATGGAATACTCCATCCTTTTTACCGATTTAGGTCTGGCTGTCATTCCTTTTCCCTTGGATGGCTCCAAATTCTCACAAGATGCAGAATCCTCCGTCGTATACCCCATAGACACCTCTGCCACCAACAACTCCTTGCCATAGCGCAATGCCAAGTCGTTCATATTATGCTCCAAATCTGCCAGAGAGCCATGGGAACTGGGATCGTACGACAATCCAATCACATCAAAATCTTCCCCATCACTGGCAAAATAGCTGTCAAACCACTCCTGGTACAGCCTACGGTTTCCTCCATTGCCCAAGTGAATCATGACCGGAATATCTGGTTCAATATCCCGCACTCCATGTATTCCTGCATTCACAAGCTGGGCAATACTCTCATAGTCTGGCCGTTTTCCATCCGGCCACAAAAGCCCATTTTCCAGTCCATTGCCCACCTGTACCAGATCAGGAAATATCCCTTCTCGCTGAAACTCCCGAAGTACTGCCACTGTATAATCATATACAGCAGATTCCAAACGCTTTCCTGTATAATCGTACCATGCCTTCGGCTTAATCTGTTTGCCTGGATCCGCCCAAAAATCACTGTAATGCAGGTTCAGCAATACATCTATCCCACGCTCTTTTGCCCGCCTTGCCAATTCCAAGGTTGTTTCCAAGTCATTTGTCCCTGCTCCGTAAGGCTCCCCGTCCTTAGAATAGGGATGATTCCATAGACGAAGCCGTATGGCATTGGCGCCATATTCCTGAAGAATCGCCAGCGCATTCCTTTCATCCCCATCCCTATCATAAAATTTTGCATTCAGTCCTTCTAACTCCAGCAAGGAGGACACATCCATCCCTTTGATAAACTTCTTTTCCGAAATAACTCCCATATTATTTTCCTCTTTATGAAATAAAAAACTTATTTTTAAGTGCACACTAAAATTTTCAACCGGCCATTAACACATTTCCACTGTCTATTCCTCTTTCTCCTCTTTCTCCTCTTCTCCTTCCTCTTTTTCTTTCTCTAACTGCTCTAACTTTTGTTCTGCATCCTGCAATACATTGTAATTGGTTACTTTCCCCTTTGCTGCATCTGGAAGGCTGTTATACTGGTTCCTGATATTTTGAATCTTACCTTTCATATCTAAAGTAATTTCCTTCCCTGCAAGCTGGTTGATTGCATCAATTACTGGCTGGGCTTGAGCCTGTGCCTGCTGGTCTGCGGCCGCTTCTGCCTCAAGCTGTGCAATCCTGGCTTCTGCTGCCTCTAATTGACCATAATTGCTGACATATCCTTTTGCAGCCCCATCCAAGGCATTGTACTGGTTCCTTACATTTACCACTGCTGCCTTACTTTCTAATGTAATCTCTCCCAAGGAATTAATCATCTGTACCATAGCTTCTGCGGCATCCTGTGCTTTTGCCTTGGCGCTTTCTGTTCCTTGGAGATGGTAGACTAACACTGGACATCCTGCCTCTATATTATCATACAAGGTCTTTGCCGCATTGTAAGGCATATTGACACAACCATGAGAACCATTTCTTTTATAATAATTTCCTCCAAAATCCCTGCGCCAGGTGGCATCGTGAAATCCTACTCCACCATTAAAGGGCATCCAAAAAGAAACCGGTGTTGCATAGTCCTCTCCCCGTAAGGTTTTATCCAATTGTTTATAATATAAGCCATAGGCTCCAACTGGAGTACTCCAGCCTTTTGCATCGTTTCCAGACACAAAATCTGTTTCCACAATTAAAGAACCATTCTTGTAATAATACAAATGCTGGGCTGTCAAATTCACTTCCACATAAGTATCTCCATAATCATTGCCAGATCTGCTTCCCGCTGTCTGGGAATATTCAGGCTCTTTCGTTACTGTTTCTCCTTTTTTGATATGTTTCTTCAATGCCTCTGCTTCTTTTTCCTGATCTATTTTCCATCCATAATCTCCTCCGTTTACCATAATATCCGGCCCATAAGAAGATTTCAAGGATTTTGCCTTGCCTGCGGTATTATATGTATCTGCCAATTTTGCCACATATTCTTCTATTTTTTCCTGAGAAAGACTTGCTGTATGTTTCTTTTCATCTACGGATACCCATTGATGAATGGTCTTTCCATCTAATACCTCCTGGCTGTCTCCAAAATCATAGGTTACAGAAGTTTTAATATATTTGTTCATGGTTTCCGCCAGCTTTATCATCTCTTCTGATTCCTTCGTATACTCTGGCCTTACATAACAGTCCTCATCTACCATGGAAATACTGTCCTTCAAATTCAAAATAGCGTCTTCCAAAACCTCAAAAAACTTCTCTTCCTCCACTACGGTTCCTTCTTCTTCTGGAATAATGGTATAGCCATCCTTTTTCGAATATTTTGAAATCATTGCATTTTCTGCTTTCTGCATCTGAGACTCATCCATAATCTCCAGTTTCTTTACATGTTCTCTTAATTTTTCTTTCTCATAATTCACCATAGTTTCCACTTCGATTACTGTATCCCGAAACAATGCAACTGGCCATGCAAAATGATTCTGCTCCCTTAGTTCTACCTCAAGCATACCGTCAAACACTGGTCTTAACTTAATATCTGTTCCCTTTATCGTTTCTGATTCCCCGTTTCTTGGTTCTATTTTAATCTGATATTGGTCAATTTCTTGGGAAATCAGCCGTTCTACTGATTTTACATTCTTTGTGGAAGCCTGTACACCATTAATTGTTGTCCGAAATAAAAAGTGGCTGCTAAAATACACCGCCACTCCCAGATATATTGTCAAAAGCGTGAGAAAAATTACTCCAACAATTACCAGTCCCTGTTGTTTTCTCGTTAATTTCTTTGTATTCATATATTTTGCCTCTCTTATCTATAGTTTCTTCACATTGCTAACTTACGTAAAAAATTCCTGAAAAATGCGGAACCTTCTGTTAAATATCATTATAGTTGTATTTTCCATAAAGTCAAACAATTTTAATATTCAATATTTTACAGTTGATTTTTATATTTTCTTATGCTATAATAGCAAAGTATTCGGGGTATGGCTCAGCTTGGCTAGAGCGCACGGCTGGGGGCCGTGAGGTCGCAGGTTCGAATCCTGTTACCCCGACTTTTTCTTTTTATATTAGTGATGTATGGAATCATTTCAACAGAATATACCATAAAACCCATTCGGGAGTGGATTTTTCAAGAGTGATCTTTTTTCGCCACACAATTACATTTGTAGTTGTGTGGTTTTTTTGTTCTAATAGGAAAGACCTTGTCACCAGAAAGCGTTAAGGTCTATGACTTTCCTATAAGATAAAAAAAGAAATAATAGGAAGGAGAAAATTTATGGATCAAACATTTATGAAAGAAAAAAAGATATTCCCGCTGGTACTGTCTATGTCTCTTCCCATGGTAATATCCATGGCGGTCAATTCCTTATACAATATTGTGGACAGTTACTTCGTGGCAAAGTTAAGTGAAGATGCTATCACAGCGCTGGCCCTCGTTTACCCCATACAAAATCTCATCAATGCCATTGCGATTGGCTTTGCCATCGGCATCAATGCATGCGCTGCCTTTTATCTAGGCGCCGGCAGACAACAACAGGCAGACGCGGCTGCCACTCAGGGAACCTTACTCAATTTCCTCCATGGAGTAATCCTGACTATTTTATCTATCGCCGTAATGCCCACATTTTTAAATATGTTTTCTTCAGATAAAACGGTAATCAACCTTGCACTGACTTATGCCAATCGAGCTTTCCTTTTTGCAGTATTTATTACTCTGGGGCTTTCCTTTGAAAAAATCTTTCAATCTGTAGGAAGAATGCAGGTGTCCATGTTTTGTATGATGTGCGGTTTTATCGCTAATATTATTTTGGATCCCCTGATGATTTTTGGCATCGGTCCTTTTCCCGCCTTGGGTATTGCAGGCGCCGCCTATGCCACAGGAATCGGCCAATGCTTTTCCCTGCTGGCATATCTCCTGTTTTACTTTTTCTGGCCTATTCCAGTAAAACTCAGACGGGATTCCGTAAAACCAAACAAAGAAGTAATCACCAGAATGTACTCTATCGGAGTTTCCGCTACGCTGACGATGGCTCTTCCCTCTTTGCTGATTTCAGCGCTGAATGGAATTCTTTCCGCTTTTTCGGGAACCTATGTACTTGTATTGGGTGTTTATTACAAACTACAGACCTTCATTTACCTCACAGCCAATGGAATTATTCAGGGAATCCGTCCTTTGATGGGCTATAATTATGGCGCTGGCGAACAAGAACGTGTCAAGAAAATATACCTGACTTCCCTAAAATTAATTGCGGGTGTGATGTTGATTGGGACTTTGCTCTCATGGATCATTCCAAAACAATTGATTGGGCTCTTTACGTCCAACCCACAAACCATACAGATTGGCGTTACCGCTTTGCATATCATCAGTTTTGGATTCATTGTATCCGCTGTGTCTGTTACCAGTTCTGGAGCATTAGAAGGACTGGGAAAAGGCGCTCCCGCTTTATGTATTTCTTTACTTCGGTATGTGATAATTATCATACCTGCTGCATTTTTATTTTCCAGATTTGCAGGAGCGAATGGGGTTTGGTATGCCTTCTGTTTTTCAGAATTTATTACGGCTTTATGTTCTCTGTTCATTTACCGAAAGGCGGTGGTAATGTAAGCTCTTGACCTGCCAGCACAAGGCACGGTATTATTTCATCTACAATTGAGGGAGTTGTTTCACCCAAATACCTCCCTCGCTAAAAGCTCCTTCAAAATCTGATTCACCATACCAGGATTTGCTTTCCCTTTCATTGCTTTCATGGTCTGTCCTACCAAAAATCCAATGGCTTTTTCTTTTCCATTTCTGTAATCTTCCACAGACTTAGGATTTTCTTTGAGAACCTGTTCAATGACACTGCGCAGCTCTCCTTCGTCATTGACGGTCTTTAGCCCATGCTCCTTTACATAGGAATCTGGGTCAATGTCTTCGTCAAATATTTTTTCAAATACTTCCTTTGCCACCGTGCTATTAATGCTCCCCTCCTCGGTAAGTGTAATGAGCTTTGCAAGATTAGCTGGAGAAAACTGAATTTCTTCTGGTTCCATCTCCCGCTCTTTTAATAAGCGCATGGTCTCACCCATCAGCCAGTTACTTACCTTTTTCGGCTTTTGGCAAAGCTCCGTAGCTGCTTCAAAAAAATCTGCCAGATACTTGGAACCTGTAATGATCTCTGCATCATAATCCGGCAATCCGTATTGTTGCTTGTATCGTTCCATTTTCTCTGTGCGAAACTCTGGCTGACCCTCTTTCATCTTTGCAATCCATGCATCACTGATGACCAAAGGAACTAAATCCGGTTCCGGAAAATAACGGTAATCCTGAGTGTCCTCTTTACTGCGCATAGCGTAAGAATACTCTTTGATATCATCCCACCTTCTAGTTTCCTGGATGATATTCTTCCCTTCTTCCAGCAAATCTATCTGTCTGTTTTTCTCATTTTCAATGGCTCTTGCAATGGCTTTGAAGGAATTGAGATTTTTCATCTCTGTACGAGTGCCCAACTGTGTGCTTCCTGCTTCTCGTACAGACAAATTTACATCTGCCCGCATAGACCCCTCATTTAGTTTACAGTCAGAGGCCCCAAGATACTGAATCATCATCCGCAGCTTTTCCAGATAAGCAATCACTTCCTGGGCAGAACGCATATCCGGCTCAGAGACAATTTCAATCAAAGGCACGCCCGAACGGTTGTAATCCACAAGGGAACATTCCTCCCATTCATCATGAATCAGCTTTCCGGCATCCTCTTCCATATGAATTTCATGGATTCCAATTGTCTTTTTTCCGTCAGAAGTCTCGATTTCCACACTACCGTTCCTGCAAATGGGCAGATATAACTGAGAAATCTGATAATTTTGTGGATTATCTGGGTAAAAATAATTTTTCCGGTCAAATTTTCCATACTGGGTAATGGAACAATTGGTAGCAAGCCCCACTGCCATAGCATATTCTACCACCTTCTTATTTAGTACTGGAAGGGAACCAGGCATTCCAGTGCATACCGGACAGGTATGAGTATTGGGCGCTCCTCCAAAGGCCGTAGAGCATCCACAAAAAATTTTTGTTTTTGTCGCAAGCTCTACATGAACTTCCAACCCGATGACTGTTTCGTATTCCTTGCTCATACTTTCTCCTCCTGTTCCCTTGGTTGTCTTTTCAGTCCTGCTTCCCCGTTTTCTGCCACCGGACTTAATTGCCTTTCTCTGGTTTGCTCAAAGGTATAGGCTGCTTGAATAATTTTTTTCTCCTGGAAGCAATCTCCGATTAACTGTAAACCGATGGGCAGTCCTTTTCCATCCAAACCACAGGGTACAGATATGCCAGGCAGCCCTGCCAAATTAACGGAAACCGTATAGATATCTCCCAAATACATTTTCAGAGGGTCCTGTAAGCTCTTTCCGATTACGGGTGCAGTTGTGGGAGCGGCAGGCCCTAAAATCACATCATACACTTCAAATGCCTGGTCAAATGCCTGTTTAATCAACGCCTTGGTGCGAAGCGCCTTTAAGTAGTAGGCGTCATAATATCCAGAGCTTAGGACAAAGGAGCCTAACATAATCCTCCGTTTTACTTCCGGGCCAAATCCTTGGGAACGTGACTTTTTATACATATGATGAAGTCCCTCATACTCTTTACTCCGATACCCATATTTCACCCCGTCAAACCGCGCCAGGTTGGAGCTTGCTTCTGCACAGGCTATGACATAATAAGCTGGAATTGCATATTCTGCCAAACTTAAATCAAATTCCTCAACAATAGCTCCCTGTTTCTCCAGTGTTTTGGCTGCTGCAAGAACAGCCTCTTTGATTTCCTTTTCCAATCCTTCGCCAAAATAATCTCTGGGAATTCCAATTTTCATTCCTGTTACATCTCTTTTCAACGCAGAGGTAAAGTCAGTATCCCTCCGGTTTAAGGAAGTGGAATCTTTCTTATCATAAGAAGTAATCGCTTCTAAAATAGCAGCGCAGTCAGTAACATCTTTCGCCACAGGCCCAATCTGATCTAGGGAGGAACCATAGGCAATCAAGCCGTAACGTGACACGGTTCCATAAGTGGGCTTTAACCCTGTCACACCGCAAAAAGAACTGGGCTGGCGGATAGAACCGCCAGTGTCAGAACCCAGAGCATAAAAGCATTCCTGAGCTGCCACTGCTGCACAGCTTCCCCCAGAAGACCCCCCTGGTACATGCTCCAAATTCCAGGGATTTCTGGTGATTCCAAAGGCTGAAGTCTCTGTGGTACTCCCCATGGCAAATTCATCCATATTGGTTTTGCCAAGAATCACCGCGCCTGCCTGTCTTAAATTCAGCACTGCCTCCGCCGTATAGGTGGGCACAAAGTTTTCAAGAATTTTAGAGCTGCATGTGGTTCGTAAGCCTTCGGTGCACATATTATCCTTGATGGCTACGGGAACTCCGGCCAAAGGGCTTTGCAATTCACCACTGTCTATTTTTTTCTGTACTTCCGCTGCCTGTTGCATAGCCCCTTCTGCCTCTACGGTCACATAACTGTTGAGACTTGCTTCTACCTGATTGATTTGTTCCAGTGTTGCCTGGAGCGCTTCTAAAACACTGACTTCTTTTTGTTTTATTTTTTCCGCAAGCTGCACTGCGGTAAATTTCCTGATTTCTTTCAAAGACATGGATCTTTCCTTTCTCCTTCTACCGTTTTCGGCACCTGATAACTTCCATTTTTCACTTCCGGCGCATTTTTCAACATATTTTCACGATCATCCCCATTCGTCACCACATCTTCCCGAAACACATTATTTACAGGAAATACATGGGACATGGGTTCCACCCCGGCAGTATCTAACTCGTTCAATTTATCAATGTAATCCAGCATTTCCCCCATATCCTTTTTGGCCCGTTCCTTTTCCTCTGGGGATAAGTCCAATTTTGCCAAAATCCCCACATATTCAATGGTCTCGTCAGAAATGAGGTTACCGTTGTTTTTGCAATTTGTCTGCTGCTTTTTTTCCAAATCTTCCATCTCTATTCCTCCTGCTTCTTGTTAATCCCTAACCTTGATATGCACGTCCCGAAGCTGCTGTTCCGTCACCCTGCTTGGCGCTTTACACATAAGGTCCTGAGCGTTTCCATTCATGGGATAAGCTATCACCTCACGAATATTCTCTTCTCCTCGCAGCAGCATAATCATCCGGTCTACCCCTGGGGCCATACCTGCATGGGGCGGCGCTCCAAACTGGAAGGCTTGATACAGAGCGCCAAATTTTTCTTTCAGCATTTCCTCATCATACCCTGCAATCTCAAATGCTTTTATCATAATCTGCAAATCATGGTTGCGGACAGCTCCTGAGGAAAGCTCCACTCCATTGCAGACAATGTCATACTGATACGCCAAAATATCGAGAGGTTCCATGGTTTCCAGAGCTTCCAGCCCTCCTTTTGGCATGGAAAAGGGGTTATGGGTAAATCCAATCTGTTTAGTCTGGGCATCTTTCTCAAACATGGGAAAATCATTGACATAGCAAAAACGAAATGCATTTTTTTCCAGCAAATCCAATTTTTCTCCCAACTCTGTACGAATCATCCCTGCATAATTAGCGGCTCTCTCTTCTCTGTCTGCTATAAAGAAAATGGTATCCCCCACTTCCAATCCTGCAAGACTTCTGAATTCCTCTTTCAACTCTTCTGGAATAAATTTATCAATGGGACCTTTATAGCTGCCATCCTCCATCACTTCCAGATATCCCAATCCGCCCATACCGATACCAGTGGCAAATTTCAATAATTTTTCATGAAAGCCTTTGGACATCTGTGCATGAACCCGAATGGCTCTTACTGTTTTTCTAAGAAATGGCTGAAAGGTACATTTCTGAAAAAATTCTGTTAAATCTAGAATCCGCAAAGGATTCCGAAGGTCTGGTTTATCTGTACCAAATTCCAGCATTGCTTGTTTGTAGCTGATAACTGGATAGGGAGCCTTTGTTACTTTGCTTCCCTCTTTCGCAAATGTTTCAAATAACCCAGACAATACTTCCTCTCCCACCCGAAATACATCTTCCTGGTCTGCAAAGCTCATCTCAAAATCAAGCTGGTAAAATTCTCCTGGGGATCGGTCTGCCCTGGCATCCTCATCCCGAAAACATGGAGCAATCTGAAAATATTTGTCAAAACCAGACACCATCAAAAGCTGTTTATACTGCTGGGGAGCCTGGGGAAGCGCATAAAATTTCCCTTTATATTTTCTAGAAGGAACAATGTAATCCCTGGCTCCCTCTGGTGAGGATGCACAAAGAATAGGTGTCTGAATCTCCAAAAATCCCAATTCCATCATTTTCTCTCGTAGGTAAGCAATCACTTTGGAACGAAACACAATGTTGTCTTTTACTTTCTGATTCCGCAAATCCAAATAACGGTACTTTAGCCGCACATCCTCTCTGACCTCTTTGCTGGTGGTGATTTCAAAAGGAAGGGCTGTATACACATCACCCAGAATCTGGATTTCTTTTGCTTCCAATTCAATGGTCCCTGTAGGAATCTTTGGATTATAGGTATCCTCCTCCCGTTTTTCAATGATTCCCTGAATAGATACCGCTTGCTCTTTGCGAATTCCATCCAGAAGTTTTCCATCCCGGATGACAACCTGCATGACAGCATACATATCTCTCAGATCCAAAAAAGATACTCCGCCATGATCTCTGATATTTTCCACCCACCCTGCTATTCGGATGGTCTTTGCGATATCTGTTTCACTTACCTGGCCTAGTGTAACATCTCTGTAAATACTGCTCATATTTTCCACTTCCTTTCCATACAAAAACCCCGGAATACTTTCGTATTCCGGGGCGAATTATTTCATTAAATCCGCGGTACCACCCGCATTGAGAAATGGACTTCTTGCCCTTGCTGGGAACAGGTCCTTCTCCACTCTTAGGATTGTGCCAGAACTCTGCCTTGCACCTCTCCTTGTGCTTAACGCGCACAACGTACTGACCTACTTGCCTGCTACAGATCTTATTCTGCTTACGGACTGTTCAACCAGTCTGCTCCAGAGTGTTCCCTTTCGGAACGATATGAAAATACTTCTGTATCGCTCCTTATCTTCTCTTCCAAATGGCGCTCTCAGTCGGTGACGCCATATTCCTGTCGGCCTCTGAAAATAAGAGTCTCCTTCAACGCTTTATTTTTTATATTTTTTGGTTATGGGTTATCTTAGCACAGATTATTCTATTTGGCAAGTGTATTTTTCAGATAATTGTTATGACTAAACTGTTACTTATGGTTTTCCTTCCTTTCCCTGGCAAGTGTTCTGGATAATCCCTCTACTGTAGATGAAAAAAAGATACCCCATCCATTTATTTTCTTCTGGCACATGCTGATATTTCTTGGATTCTCACCAAAGGCTTCCTCATTCTTCTCCAATCTGTCTGTGGGCAATCCTGCGTTTGTAAAAACCTCACAAATGGCGGTATACGTGTCTTTTTCATTGGGTGAACCGAAATTATAGACTCCGCCCTTAACTTTTCTTTTGTTTCCCATACATTTCTTTCCATTCCTTGGATACCTTCTTTCCGATATTGTGGGAATTATCTGACCTCTAACCGTTTTTCCGTCAAAGGTCCAATGTAATCCAATATCTTCGTGTCACCCGCTTTTCTTTCTCAACTACATGTTCAATTTTGTCCCAAAGCACGCCGCCATTTCGTTCTATCACACAAGCAGAACCATAATTATCATCATTGCAGGTCAGCAATACTTGATCAAGATGCAGTACATCTCTCCCATAGGGCAAGGCTCTTTTTAGCATCTCAGTTCCTATCCCTTGATTCCACTTAGAATAGCGGACGCCATACCCTATGTGTCCTCCTAATTTGAGCAAAGATTCTGTCAATTCATGTCGAATACAAATCTCACCTAAAAATTCATTCTCATCAACCATCCAGAAATATGTGGCAGGAACCCATCCTGTGGGAAGATGAACGCCTGCTTCATAATTCCTGATTGTCTCAAAAAAATCCGTAGATTCTGTATCCAGAAAGGAAAATGTTCGTACTTTATGTATTCGGTATTCCTCTGCGGCTTCCACATAACTTTGATAATATTTCTCATCTGGTCTTACTAACTGCATAATACTTTCTCCTTTCCTTCCAGATCAAATTATGGAATTACGAAACTATTCAAAGACGCACAACCATATATTCATGGTGAACTGCTGGTAAAAACTTATGCAGCAAATCATCAATTTTCAACCGTATACTGGAAGTATTGATACAAGGATGGCAACCAAAATATTGCGACTGAATGACATCCGCATCCACCAAAAGGGTCACCTGATTATGATTGTCATTCATTAATCCCATCACACTGACAGACCCTGGCGTAACCTTAAGATACTTTTCCATAAATTCCTCTGGCGCAAAAGAAAGTCGGGAGCTATTGATCTGGTGAGAGATATCTTTCGTTTTAAATTTTTTATCTGCTAAAATCATCAGCATATAAAATTTCGTCTTCTGTCCATTGCAGAGAAAAAGATTTTTACAGATTGCAGCTGGTTTCAATACCTGATCTACTTTCTCACAGGCTTCCATGGTAAACGCAGCTTCATGATCTACTCTATCATAATCAATTTGCAAAGAATCCAGCAAATCATACACGGCCATTTCTTCTTTTCTCCTATCCTTACTGTCACAGGGACGCCCATGCTGCAGGATCAACTCTGTCCTCATACTTATTCCTCCGCTAACTTTTTCTCTTGCTAATATAAATTGCGTCATCTACCAAAGCCAGACTGCCCTATTCCCCAAATAATGGGGTGGAATAATATCTGTCTCCACTGTCTGGCATCAATGCCACAATCGTTTTTCCTTCATTTTCCGGCCGTTTTGCCAAATCTAAGGCTGCAAATAAAGCTGCACCAGATGAAATCCCAACAAGAACTCCTTCTGCCTTTGCAAGCTCTTTGGCTGCTGCAAAAGCTGCGTCATCCTCTACTGGAAAAATTTCATCATATACCTTTGTATTGAGAATCTCTGGCACAAAGCCTGCCCCAATTCCCTGAATCTTATGAGAACCACTCTTTCCTTCTGACAGTACTGGAGATGATAAAGGTTCCACTGCTACGACCTTCACCTGAGGATTCTGAGATTTCAGATATTCGCCCACACCAGTAATGGTGCCTCCCGTTCCTACGCCTGCTACAAAAATATCCACACTGCCATCTGTATCCTTCCAGATTTCCGGCCCTGTGGTTTTTCTGTGGATTTCGGGGTTTGCTGGATTTTCAAACTGTCCTGGAATAAAGCTGTTTTCAATCTCTTTTGCCAACTCTTCTGCTTTGGCAATGGCTCCTTTCATGCCCTTTGTCCCTTCCGTCAATACCAATTCCGCACCGTAAGCCTTTAGAATATTTCTGCGCTCTGCGCTCATCGTCTCTGGCATGGTAAGAATCACACGGTAGCCCTTGGAAGCCGCAACAACAGAAAGACCAATTCCTGTATTTCCAGAAGTGGGCTCAATGATAACAGATCCTTTTTTCAACTTTCCTTTTTCTTCTGCATCTTCAATCATGGCCCTGGCAATACGATCCTTTGCACTTCCTGCTGGATTAAAATATTCTAATTTCACCAAAACTTTGGCTTTCAACCCATGATGTTTCTCAATATTCACTACCTCCACCAATGGAGTATTTCCAATCAAATCTAATGTTCCCTGATAAATTTTTGACATTTTTATTTCTCCTTTTTTTTGTAATTTATCATAACTTTCCAGAAAATGATGCTTCACTCCCTGTTCTTTATAAGCAATCACTGTACTCAAATTCACATTTTCTACGCTGCGGAAAATATTTGCCTCTACAAAAGGATTGACTTGTTTTAATTGCTCAATCAATTGTTTCACTTCCATCCGCTTGGAAGTGGTTTCATTATTTGGGTCATTGATGGCACAGGCTTCCGTAAACCGACAGGCACATTGAAGAAATTGCAGCCCATTATAATCCCGCCAATGTTTAATATCCTCTTCCCTGATATAATACATGGGACGAATCAATTCCATACCTGGAAAATTCGTACTGTGCAGCTTCGGCATCATAGTCTGTATCTGCCCTCCATAGAGCATTCCCATCAGGATAGTCTCAATCACATCATCATAATGGTGACCAAGGGCAATTTTATTACAACCAAGCTTCCTTGCCTGATGATAAAGATGACCACGGCGCATTCGCGCACAGAGATAACAGGGCGATTTTTCTATCTCATAAACTGCATCAAAAATATCTGATTCAAACACAGTGATCGGAATATCCATCTTTGCTGCATTGTCCTCAATCATTTTCCGGTTTGCCTTTAAATAGCCTGGATCCATCACCAAAAATTTCAAAGTAAAAGAAACCTTTCTATGTTTTTGTAATTCCTGGAATAGCTTTGCCAACAGCATGGAATCTTTTCCGCCGGAAATGCAGACTGCAATTTTGTCTCCCTCCTGCACCAGTTCATAATCCCGTACTGCCTTTGCAAAACGGGAAAATAATTCTTTATGAAATTTTTTCTGAATGCTTTTTTCAACTTCTTTTGCCTGATTGACTGCTCTTTCCATCTTAAATATCCCTCACCCTATCAAATCTTCATTGCTGGAACTGTCTTGGTCATTTCTCTACAGTTCTAATGTTCGTATTATATTCTTTTCTCGGTATAATAGCAACAGCCTCTTTGTAAAAATACAAAGAGGCTGTTGCAAAAATTCCTAATCCTTCTGATATTGGTACACTTTCAAAGTGATTGTTCCATCTTCTTCTCGTGTAAATGTTTCTATATATACTTCCTTTTCGTCCTCGTTGATAATCTGCTTACTCTTTGACATTCCAACCTGACCTTCTTCAAAAATACTTTCCACTAAAATTGTACCCTCAAAAGAACCCATCCCATCTTTTTGGTAAGAATAGGTGATATATCCTTTTTCATCCACCGTCAATGTCTGTGTCAAATCTTCCAGTAATTTTGCTCTCTGCTCCAGTTCCTTTTCTGTCCAGTCTTTTATTCCTTTGGTGATTAGTTTTATCTCATCTGAATTTTGTTCTGTGCCATTTATTTCTAAATTTTGTTCTGCGCTATTTTCATCTGAAAAATCATCTCCAATGCCTGCCAATTCCTTTTCCAACTGTTCGATATACGCCTCTGCTTTTTCCCTGTCTCCCTTTGTTGCATCCAAAGGCAATTGAAACAACGCATTTACTCCTTCATAACTTTCATTTCTGGTAATTTCCCCTGTGGATTCCTCAAACTGGTAAGCATTACTGTCATAAAACGTACCGCTGTTCACACATAGATACAATGTCCGATCTGCAAATACCTCTACATTATCTGTTTCTGTAATTCGGTATTGTATTCCATCTTGTACAAATTCCGAATATCCGCCACTCATGGTTATAGCATTAAAAAAACTTGGATTCTGGCCTTTAATCAGGGGGGACACAAAAAATGGGTCTTCTCCATAATTATCATCCCTTGTACCAGGTCTTGGAGAACCATCCACATTTTCAATGGCTGTTACCACATAAGTTCGGTCATCCCGGATGTTTCCCGCTGTATCATCAGAATTTACATACTGGCTTAAATTTTTTCCAGACACAATCCCCAAAAGAGTGATTTTGTAATTTCCGTATTCCTGAGACTCATTGATGGAAATGGCGTCCTGACCTTGAAATGCTGCCGCAAGCCCCTGGTCTTTTATCTCCTCTGCCACCTTATCAGGAGTCAGATATTTCCATGCTGCAACAACAGTCAAGGAACTTATAGAAAGAACAATCGCTGCCGAAATTGCTGCCACTGATATTTTCTTTTTGTATGGTTTATTCATCATTTCTCTCTCCTTTGCTTTCTTTAAAATTTTCTGATTCAACCAGTAATCTGGTTCTTCTTCTGGAGAAAGGGCCTGCTGTAACAACTGTTCCAGATTTTTATCATTTTTCATCTAAAACACCCTCCAATTCTTTTCTTAACAGCTTTCTTGCTTTGTGCAGCCTGCTTTTTACGGTACCCTGAGGTAGCTTTAGGATGCTTCCAATTTGTTCTGTAGAAAACTGCTGGGAATAATAGAGATACACAGGTATGCGAAATTTATCGTCCAATTTTGTCACCGCTTCCCGTACCTGCCTTTGCAGTTCCTGCTGGAAAAAAATTTCCTCTGTGGAAGCTTCCTGCCTACTGTCTGCTATGCCTGCTGTCTGCTCTGTAAATTCCTCTATGCCTGCAATCCTTTTTCGCCAGGCATATTTTCGTTTTTTATTTTTCCAGATGCGCAGTGTTATGGAAATCAGATAGCTGCCTGGATTTTTTTTCCAGTCTATTTTTTCTTTCAGCTCTACCGCTTTCAGAAAGGTATCCTGATAAAGCTCTTCAGCCTCCTGTTTATTTTGGGTAAGCTGGCTGCAGAACGTATAAACATTTTTTCCATGTTCATTAATGCATTGTAATAGCTGCATATCATTCATTTTACTCAACCTTTCAGACGTCTTTCTAAAGTTTGTAACTTGCCCTTTCACTCATACATTGTAATAACTTTTCTTTTGGTTCATAGAATTTACTTTTTTGGGGATATATTATATACTGATATCGAAATATATAGAAAGGACGATAAGAAATGCATACTATAAAAACTCCCCATCTGGGAAAAAATGTTTATATTGCCCCTGGAGCCATTGTCCGAGGAGATGTTACCATCGGCGACGGCTCCAGCATATGGTTTCATTCAGTGGCAAGAGCAGAAAGCAGTTCTATTGTAATTGGAAACAAAACTAATATTCAGGATAACTGCGTGCTCCATGTAGACCATGGAGCAGATCTTCGTATCGGCAACCAGGTTACCATCGGTCATGGCGCCATTATCCATGGATGTACAGTAAAAGACAATACTTTAATCGGCATGGGCGCTATTGTCATGAATCATGCTGTGATTGGAGAGAATTGTATCGTCGGCGCCGGAACCCTGATTACCCAGAATACTGTAATTCCTGACAATTCTTTGGTTCTAGGTAATCCTGGAAAAATAATACGCTCCGTCACAGATGCTGAAAAAGATAATATCAGACAAAATGCTGATTATTATATGGAAGAAGCTGCATGTTACGCCGAACAATCCTAAGGAACTGTTCCTACATTGTTCTGTGGTTCTGTCAGACATTTTTCCTGTTTTATCTTTGCAAGCAGCCCTGTACAACCTGCTACCACATCTTGATACGTTTTTTCAAAATCACCGGTATACCAGGGATCCGCCACATCCCTGGGGTGGTCGGTGTAATCTAATAGAAGGCTGACCTTATGTTCCTTGTCTTTCCCTATCATTCGCAGAATATTTTTATAATTCCAATTGTCCATTCCTATGATATAGTCATATTTCTGGTAATCACTGCATTCCATACGAATGGCATATTTTCCCGCAACAGAAATACCTTCTTGAGCTAGTCTGGTTCTAGTTCCATAATGAACTGGATTGCCAATTTCCTCCATGCTTGTGGCTGCGCTTGCAATGTAAAATTCATTGGCGATGCCTTGCTTTTCTACCATATCCTTCATAACGAATTCTGCCATTGGGGAACGACAGATGTTGCCGTGGCACACAAACAATATCTTAATCATGGTTGTAAAACTCCTTTATTCCCTGTATTTTCAAGGCTTTTGCCTTTTTCATTGTTCTTTCATGTCAGACATATTTTCTTAAATTGTCATGTATTTTCTTATGTTTTCCTCTGCAAAAATGGTAAATATCATGGTAAATGATTTTGTTTTACCATCTACCCCGATACACGCCCTAAGGCTAGGACAAAATACGTTCCAATTCATCTTTCGCGTCTTCAAAATTCACATGTGTATAAGTATTCAGAGTAACGCTTATATCGGAATGCCCCATAATATATTGTAAAGTTTTCGGGTTCATCCCGCTTTTTGCCATATTGGAACAAAACGTATGCCGACATACATGAGGGGTAACTTTCGGCATTGGCACTTTGTAAATACTGTTATACTTTTCCCGGATATGCTGCATATATTTTTCCCAATGCAATGCCACCATAGGCATATCATTTTTATCTAAAAACAGGAATCCGGTATAACCATCTACGGTTGGTTCTGCACTGGGCGCAATCCTGTTTTTGATAATCCTCTGAAAACATTCTGCAACATCATCTGTCATAGGCACATAGCGTACACCGCTTTCTGTCTTCGGAACTTCAATGACATATTCCATTTTGCTCGTGCGTTGCAGTTGGTGGTTGACACGGATTCTTTTTTCCTTAAAATCAATGTCTTCCAGTGTCAGACCGCAGAACTCCGATATCCGCAAGCCAGTGTGGAATAAAATGAAAATACCGTCATAATACCTCGAAAAATGTTTGTCTTCCTGAACAAATTTTAAATATTCCCTTTGCTGTTTTCTTGTTATGGATTCTCTGGTAACGCTGTCATTTACAATAACAGACGCTAATTCAAACTGAAAAGGATTTTTGCGGATTAAATCGTCATTCTCTGCCATCTGGAACGCCGGTCTAAGCACTCCCCGGATAGAATGGATAGAACTGTACCCACGCCCGTCTTCCTGCTGTAATTTGATTAACCATGCCTTTGCGTCCGATAATTTCACTTTATCAATCCGTTTACTGCCAAAAACGTCTTTCTTCAGCACATTTATAACTGTTTTATATCCTGCTTTGGTATTATGCCTTACGCCGGTTTTCAGGGAAACATATTTCTCCACCAGTGACAGCACTGTATAATTACCGCCATTTGATACAATCTGGTGAAACATATCCTGTTCAATCTGTTTTTCCTTTTCCCGAAGTGAAAGGTCTTTTCGCTTGCCCTTTGGGTATGGGTCGTTATGGTCTAACCGCCAACTGTAAACATCCTTTGTATTACCGTCTGTATCCTGATATGTAAAACGATACCTGCCATCCGCTCTCTGGGTCTCTCCATTATGTAAAATCCTGTTTCTTTTGTCTCGTCTCTTTTCACTCATGGTTTCCTGTCTCCTTTCTGGAAAGAGACCCAAACTCATGATACTATATTAACACAAATCAAGGTCTCTTACCATACCCAACCGCAAGTTATACCACTGTTGCATTGTCTAAAAATTCTTCAAACTTTTGCCTTTTCAGCAATATACGGTTGCCATTCATAATAATAAAATCTGCCTGTGGGTGTTCCTCTGCAATCATACGCAGTTTGTTTTCCCCTATATGGTAGTAATCCGCCGCCTCTGCAATCGTCAGGGCATATCTTTTCCATACCGGGATTACGCCCTTTTCTACTTCCTCTTTTTCCATGCCAATCTCCTGTATCATTGTTCATATTTATTGATTTCCCAATACCTTGATTTAAGAAACTGTACTATTGTCAACGTACCATTATCGCACAGTACCCGAAACCAATCCTGACGGTTCTCTTTTGCAAACAAAAGCAACCTTGCATAGCTTACTATTTCGTTTTGTATGCAAAACTCTAACATTTCTCCAATGGCTCTGTATTTATCCGTTGCAAGGCTTATCATTGCCATATAATCAGCCCCCGAACATGAAATCACATTTTCAATATCATACTGTGCTTTCTCGGCATTATCTAGATGGCAGAGATATCTTGCATATGCCCTTGCACATTTCAATGGTTCAATCCCTACACCGCCTATTGCAGAAAACACTTCTTTCGCCTGCTCACTGGTCTTTACTCCTTCAAACAGTATCATCACATGATAATGCTCTTTTTTTCGTGTTCCATCTGCATTGATGTCTTTATCATGCAACGGTGAAATCAGAGCAGGAACACATTGCTCCTGTAACTTTATTATCCAGTCATCAGGGGCAGATTCCGGGTAAACCACCGTCGCCCAATTCCTTGTCCTTTTCTTCTCCATACTTTTTTATGAACATTGAACAATGTCCCTAGGGGGTGTCGTAGTGTGCCCCCTAGGGGGGCGGTGGCGGTCGCTCCGCTTTGTTTCTCCGAAACATACCGCCACCCATTTCACACACTATCCCCTGTTCAACGCTCCTTTCTCAATAAATGGGGCGAAAAATTCACGCGGCTTTGTGTCCACACCCTGCCTATAAATCAGACCAGAGCCGAGTTCCCTCCGGCTATTCTTAACATCTGAAAAGTCACTGCCAAAACACATTTTATATGCTGTATCGCTCATCTGCCCCATTGCAATGCGACAGCCAAGATTGTCACGTATTGCACCTTCAATAAATGTGGTATCTGGTCTTTGCAGTATCAATCCTGCATATACCCTCTTACTTCTGCCGGTTACTACAATCGTGCCAAGTCTTTTTACTGTTTCCTCATATGTTTTCTTTTCTGCAATCTTGGCAAAAGCTATCATTTCATCAAAAAACAGGAAAACAGGGTTGAAATCCGCCTCTTGAATGCCAATATCTTTTAAATCTTTCTCTCGCAACCGAATTTCTTCTTCTATCTCTCGTATTATTTTTGCTATCTCTCTTTCTTTCGTAACATAGACAACCGAACTATGACTTTGCATATATGCCCTCATATCATCATCATTCTTTGGGTCACAATAAATAACACGAACTCCCTGTTTGAGAAGACAGGAGATAATGTATGCAGTTAATTGTGACTTGCCACTCCCGGTATTGCCCGAAAGCAGGAGATGGGGGCATTTCTTCCAGTTCCATACAATGTCAGAGGAAAAAGCAATCTCATTTTCGCCAACAGGTGGTATATCTTCGCAAGATTGAACTTTTACCTGTTTCTGTGGCTTTAACTCAAAACAGTATGTAAGATACCCTCTTTCCTCTATTTTTTCCGTACAGACTGTACGGAACATACTGGCAAGCGGTTGTTCTAACTCCCGGAATTGCTCTGTATATTTGGAGCCATCCATTCTAATCCTAATAGAAAAATTGTTGTCGTCTTCATTTTCCCTGTAATCTATGACAGGGTAGTAATCAATTCGTTCTGCTTTTTTCCCATTCACCATAATATAATGGAATTTATAAAGGTTATTCCGCTTAACGAATCTTTCTATCTTTCTTGCTATTCTTCCTGTTTTTGTCAGCGGAATATTGCCCGGTCTTAACCGTTTCCATTTTTTCATGCTTTATCACCTCCAATTTTGACACGCTTGTTTTCAATGGGTTTAATGCCCTTTGCGGTAACGGAAAGTTTTACCGCCCCTTTGTTACTCCAATCCTGCCAAACCTTACCATTTAATTCTTCAAACTCCACAGGAACAGGCGTACCATCAAACTCAAAAGGCGGTTGCAGGATACCGGCAATTTTAATATCTACCTTTTCATAATTCATGCTCTCGGATAAACAATTAAAAGTCAGTCCTTCCTGTTCTCCTTTTACCCCTTCTTTGTAACTTGCATATGGTCTTATACCAAGCAATAAGAGCCTGTTTCCTACTGTTTTCTCCACATCAATTACTAAATTCTTTAAAATGTTATTCATGTCTTTATCCTCCTTAAATCATTTTTTATTTGGTTCTATTTAAGAGTGCGCATCTCTTGTATATACATATACCATATTTCTGCAAATCCTCTGAAACTTATAAAGTTCTCTATAAACCTCACAAAAAGGCATGTTTCCGTTATTCTTTAACAAGAAACATGCCTTTTAGCAACCTTTTTCGCAACTTATTAAGTTACTGAATCTTCATTTTCTTTGTGAATAGAATGTATTTCATCCCATGTAAAAGAACCTAACAATTCTTTCGCCTCCTTAAACCCCAATTTCCGCAATATTCTGTTACAATCTTCAATACATAATCCCTGATAATGAGTTAGCAGAAACATATAGGCACAATCAAGCCTATCTGTTTTCTCAAAACCAAGAGATAAAGACGCTAACAATGATTCTGCTGTTGGTAAATCAAGATTCAGTCCCATACACATTGACATAAAGGTTTTCATAGATGGGATATAACCTTTTGTTACTAATTTTCTGTACACTCCTTTTCCTAATTCTGTACACTCCATAAACTCCGATTCTTTATTAATAGATTTGTATTCATAGATTTTCTTCATTTTTTCATGAAATGGTTCATTCAGTTTACACATTATCTCATAACTTTCATTGAACTTTTTTTCCATAGCATTTTCATTGTAATTATCTTTTAAATATCTCATTTTCTAAAACTCCTTCCTTTATTATTTCCTTGTTTTTAGTTTTTCTTGCCAGTATTATCACAAAATGTCATTTCCTCCTTTCCAAATCTTATTTTAAATGATAAAATACAAAAGAATCCCGCCAGATATCTGCACCGGATTTTTTTATTTAACAGGATTACTTAGGAAATAATCTATGTGTGAATATATTTACAGAATTTCATTAGAAAAAGATGGTACAAAAGCTATCGGAGAATTAACGCGAATATACTATCAAAAAACCAAGGAATTTCCTTTTTTTGAGACCACGGAGGAAAAAATTCTTTTTGACCCATTTTATATCCTTGGAGATTTAAGAAATCAACTTATTCCATATAAAATACACATGAAAAGAAGTGATTACTTTAAAAGAGAATCATATCTATTTTCCAATTATGATTGTGAATATGGTTTTAATAAACCTCTGAATATTGATGATAAGAAGAATTATTCCTCTTTGCTTAAGAGTTTAAATGAGTTGATAGAATCTAATTCAAAAATTAAAGAACAAGAGTTGGAAAGACTGATAAAAGAATGTCATATTCATTTAGAGTGCTCTGTCAGTATCAAACATAAGAATAATATCAGGCAAATTGACCGTATCAACCAACAAGAAGAAAAATATATCCCATTAATTTACAATTTCGGAAGAACTAACAGGGAAATTGATAGAAGAACATATTTAGAAAAAACTCATGTCTTTTCTTATAAATGTATGACTATGACAGATGTTATTTTTAGTATTATTCATTTTTGGGTAATCCATGATTATAGATTTATCATCTGTCCTTTATGTCAAAAAATTTATATCAGCGTTCCTACTCGTGGAAAGCATTCCGGTTGTGAACGGAAAGCAGAAATTTCCATAGACAATTTTCTTACGGAAAAACGCAAAGAAAAATTTCGTCAAGAAGACCAAACCTGCAAAACCACCCTGAAATTTATAAAAAATTATTTTCGAGATATCCGGAAAGATATTCTGAAAAATTTAAATGAGAAACACTCTGTTAAAATTGAAAATTACGAAGCGTCTGACAATACTTATAAAAAATTTAATGAATATTACAAAAAATACAATGAACAACTTAATTCATGTTCTTGTTATAACAATATTTTGATTATGAATACAATACTTTCAAAATATAGAAAAATATGGTATTATGACGATAGAAAAAAATTTATAGAAGAATTACAAAATTTAGAAAGAGAGATACAAATAGACACTCCAATTCACCAAAACAGGACTATTCATATAAACTACTCAAAAAGTTCTGAATATTCCAGTTAACTGCCTGATTATCAGAACCCGAATTGCCAGAATCCCGTTAAGGCAAATATTATAGTCTCAACAGGATTCTGGCAATTCAATAAAACAAAAAATTGCAATCTGGACAATTTACACTACACATTTTACTTGACAAACCCCGAATAAATGACATCTCCATTCTATCACTCTATTTTTTCTCTCCAAATTTCCATATTTGAGCCATAACGCCACGCTCCATTCTGCCCATAATCCATAACGTTAAAAATATCAACTGTTCCATCCTCTGTAAAATGAATATCAAAATTATAACCATTTCCCATTTCTTCTGAAAGTGAATCTAAAGCCCCGGATTTTATGTATTCTCCAAATGTAGTCTGACCTGTTGTTTCTCCATCAGAAAAAAACATATCTGCATTAAGCCTTATTTTAACATCTTCAAAATATGTCTTACAACATGTTCCGTCTTCTTTGGTGATTATATAATATGGTTGCCATGTATAAACATCTACACTTGAGGCAGGCAGATTGGAAACTTCATATGTTAAGCCATCATCTCCAAGAAGAATTCTTTTTTGTCTCTGGTCGTTATTATAAGATTCTTCACTTATTACCGTATAGCCTCTACCGCTTCCAGTTTCAAAATGTTGTCCGATATCTGCTCCCCAGAAAACGTCCTGCGCCACGCATTCTGCACATTCCAATGTCGCATTAACAACATAGTAATCCCCATAGTCTGCAATAGAAAATTTCCAGGAACCGTCTTCTTCCTCCTCATAATTGAAAAAAACACTAAGCGGAAGATTATATCCATAAAATCTGCTTAAATCAGTATACTCATTTTCAGTATTTTCCTGATTTGAATTATTATTTTCTTCTGACTTTTTATTATCATTTTCCTCTGATTCTGTGTTGCTATTTTTCTCCTGTTCTGTGTCGTTATTTTCTTCTAATTCTGTATTATCACTTTTTTCCATTCCTGTTTTGTCACCTTCCTGCTGATTATCATCTGACATAGGTTCTGAGGAAGAATTACTGTTTTCTTTGATTTCTGTTTCCGCAATATCCGAATCCTTTGGCAATGAAGTTTCTTTTATATCGTTATTTGTTTCACTTACATTTCCACAGGCATATAGTGAAAACATCATAACCGTTACCATACAAACCCTTGTAATAGTTTTCCGTTTTTTGTTTAATTTCATTTTTCTGTGCTCCTTTTCATAAAATTATTCATTCATTGTTTTCTGGATTTTTCTTTTTCTGCACATACTGCCACAATATCTGCATACATAATCCAATCTGTAAGTTGTTTCTGTTCCCGGAACATATCTATCTGTTACAGAATGGGATATTTCCTGATTGAAATTGTTATATTGCACCGTTTTTTCCTGTTTCCTGATACTTATGTCTCTTTCTCCCACAATGGAAGAACCTGTTTTTTTCAATGCAAATCCCTTTTTGCAGTACGGACACATAAATTTTATTCCCTGAAATATATACGCCAAAATGAGTACAATTGCCACCATTATCCCTGCCACACTTTGAGAAATGGTAAGCAACATCGGAATAGCCACAAATGTTCTAATACAGGAAAATAACCACTTCTGCATGTAAAGCCTTAGGTTAATATCCATAATTATTAATATTACAGGCAATAGAACAGAAAGAAACATAATCCAGAAATAGATTCCCGCAAATGCATACATTCCCGATATACGGATGGAAAAAATTTGCAATATTTCCAAACCTGCTACAAACAATATTCCTATAGCAAAGACTGACACTCCGACAATCATTAGCATTTTTTTCGGTCCCGTATTTGACTTCAAATAGGGAATACATAGCAATAAAAACGATACAAAAAACAAAATTCCAAAATATAAAAAAAATATATCTTCATAGCTATATTCTGGGTCATAATCATAAAATCCTTTTTCCAACCCACCGAGTTTTATATAATATCCGACAAACAATAATGCTGATATCATACCGATTATTTCTGTACCATAAGCTATTAAATAACTGATTGTTTGAAGTGGAGCAGTGTGATATTTCGCTATAATGTCAACGAGATACCAATTTATTTTTTTATCTTCCATAGCGTTTCTTCCTCCGTTGCTGATTTCCTTCCCTTATGATTTTTTCTGTTCTGTCTGCTTTTTTCTATCTAAAAATACCACAATTCCGTATCATAAGCATGAAAGGGGATATCAATTATCCGACAAGCAGGACAAACGATAGCCCCTTTATATTTCAAATAAAACATTCTATCTGTACACGGAAATTTTGCATTTGTACAATTTATGATTTGCGATTGCATAAATGTATGCAGTTCCTTTTTTCTTAGCTTTTACAACTCCTTTTGACGTTACCGTTGCTATCCTTTTATTACTTGATACCCATATGACCTTTTTCTTGTTGTTCTTTAATTTTAAAGTTACTTTCCTATTCCTTGCCAAAGACACTGCCTGTTTATTTAACTGTGGTTTTTTAGTGGTAGGTTTCACATCTGTCTGTTTAATGGTAACCTTTGCAGCTAACAATCCATCCTTTAAACCATTCACATAAACGTATATTTTTTCATTCTTTTTTAGCGTTTTTACCGACATTTTATCAAATTCATAGTTGTGCAAAGGCTCTACCGTATGATTGAGAAAATTAATAGATGAGGCTATCCTTGATAAATTCTCGTCCAGCAGATAATATTCTGCCTTTACTTCACCATTGTTTGCTATTGTTATTGAATATTTTCCTGTTTCCGGCACTACAAAGCAACCAAACAAAATATCTTCTTTTGGATTATAATCACTGATTTTCATTTGATTACTTCCAACTGTCAAAGTCTGATATGGCGTTTCCAATGTAGGTTCCTTTGCATAGCTGTTTACCGGAAATGCTGTAATGGCAACAAATAAAGCCATACATCCGGCAATAAAACGGTTAAACATCTTTTTTCTTGTGTTCATATTTTTTCGCCTTTCGTAGCTGAAAATCATAATCTCTCTTGTGCCTGTCTGTCTTTTTACTCCTGCCAATATTTCTTATGTACCTTTTCTTTTCATCTCTATCCCCCCGTTTCATCTTATTGTTTTGTCCGTCATATGTTGGACGCTCACGGTAATTGTACATCATATGTTGTACACTGTCAATGGGTGATGAATATGGGATATTATCCAAGATTAAGAGATTTAAGAGAAGATAAGGACTTGTCCATAAGAAAACTTGCTGATTTACTTCATATGCAGAGAACAACATACCATAACTATGAGACCGGCAAAAGGGAACTTCCTTTTGAACTTGCGATTACGCTTGCTAAATTTTACCATGTGTCATTAGATTATATCGCCGGTTTAACAAATGACACCACACCAGCAGATAAAAGATAATCAAGGGATATTTCAGGTAATGCTTTGAAATATCCCTTTCGCTATTATGTTCTCTGTTTTCCGCCTGTAAATCCCCACTCTTACGAGTGCCTACGGTAAAGGGATTGACAGGCTTTTTCGTGTTTAATGATTTATCTCTGCAAGTGATAATTTTTTCACTTCCTGTTCAAATTCCTGTTCTGTATCTACAAAACGGTATGGTTCATATTCTCCGTATGCGGAAGGTCGGCTGATTGTGACTAACTGGACTTCCTCTGTGCCTATTTCTGCAATCAGCGTTCTTTTAAAATCTGCCAGATGGCGACCGTGGGCAGTTTGTAATGCGATACAGCCCACATCATTGAATTTCTTTGCTATCAGATAACACATGGTTTTGCACCTCCACAAACTCTTTTTCTGTTCTGATTTTACCATCTTCATATGCTTTTCGCAAGATACAGCCAATTTTGTTACTGTAATTACGTTTATATACATATTTATGGAGCCAGTTGTTTAGTTGCCTGTCATAGTAGGTATTGTATTGAATTTCTATCGGATAATGATAACTGCTCAACTGATAATATACATGTATGCCCCGGTAACCATCATCATTTGCTTTTCCCATTGACATATCGGCAACACGGATATTTTCACACGCTGATAATTGCAGTACATCCTCATAATTATCGCAAAGCGCACGAAATCCCAACATATCATTGAATACTTTTCCCATCTGGTGGTCTGGATAATAACGCTCATATTTTAACCGGGCGGATTGTATGCTTTTTATCCGATAGTCAGTCACAATATCATGTAAGCCATCACAGGAATCATACCACGCATTCACTTCATCCAATTCCCTGAATAAGGAATCTTTATCAAAGTAATGCAGATTCTTTTTCAGACGAATGCCTAAATTGGAATGGTACGATAATTCTTTTAATCTTTCTAACGATAATCCATCCTTTTTCAAAATATCTTCCAAATTTTCCGTTACCTCTGTATATTGTTCTGGTTTGTTCATAACTTTTCCTGCTTTTTTATTTGTGTAATTATTATATTTCCTATTTTACGCATATTGTCAAATTTCATAAAAACGAGTTTGGGTCTGAAAATGGTAATTTTATGGTAAATTTAGTTCTTCCTATATCATTTCGCCTTTATTTTGCAGGGTAGGAGAGCAGGGTTCACATCCTGCCGTGGCAGACGAATAAAATTTTTATCATATCTTTTATATCCCTTCATAAGCCTTCAAACCTTGATATTTCAAGCTTTCCGGCACTTTTTTCATTTTTTGTTTTATACCCTTAATCTGCGTAATCCGTTATAAATCTATGCAAATTTACGGGCAAATGGTGTAGTAGATTGGTGCATTTCTCAACCTGATTTTCTCTGTTTTCCCTGTATATTCGATTCTTTGAAATCTAAAATTTTCGCCATCTGCTCCGCTGCTCGGTCATAGCTGGCATGAGTATAGACATTCAGTGTAACGCCTACATCGGAATGTCCCATTACATACTGTAAAGTCTTTATGTCCATACCTGCGTTTGCCATATTGGTACAGAACGTATGCCGGAATACATGAGGAGTGATGTGTGGCAATGGTTTCTCAGGATAAAGTTTCTTGTACTTCTTCATTGCCCACCGCATTTCGTTTTCAATATGCAGCGCCACTTTCGGTTTATCATCTTTGTCCAGCAGAAGAAAGCTGCTGTATCCATCAACAATCATTTCTGTTTTCAGCTTCTTACGATTGACAAGGATATTTTTCAGGCTTTGATAGACTTCCTCTGTCATAGGGATAAAGCGGCATCCACACTCGGTCTTGGTTTTCTCAACATAATACTTTCCGCCCCGTTCCCGGACAAGCTGATGATCTACACGGATTTTTCGGCTTTCAAAATCCAAATCACTTTTTGTCAAGCCACAAAATTCGCTGACACGCATTCCTGTTCCCAGCAGCACAACAAATTCATCATAATACTTTGCGTAGGTTTTATCCTTGCGGATAAAACCTATCCAAATTTCCTGCTGTTCCTCTGTCATGGCGATACGTTTTTGTGAGTCGTTTGGCACAACATCAACCAGTTTAAAATCAAATGGATTTCTGCGGATAATATCCTCATTGTAAGCCATTTGAAACGCAGGTTTTACAACGCCCCTGACACTTGTAATGGTACTGTATCCTTTTCCGTCATTATGCAGCTTCATAATCCACTGCTGGGCATCCGATACCTTAATATCCCTTATCTGTCGGTAGCCGAAATCTTCTTTCTTAATCAGATTCAGCACAAAATTGTATCCGACTTTGGTATTGTAGCGTACACCCTGTTTCAAACTGATATAGCGTTCCAA
>ERZ778511.519-NODE-519-length-35701-cov-12.694075_pt1 | contig 35701 bp, 30 predicted proteins | sample MGYA00510347_ERZ778511 | MGnify/ENA primary metagenome ERZ778511 (study PRJEB29527, sample SAMN07138967) | mouse gut metagenome | material: feces | host: mouse | place: China:Nanjing | collected 2016-01-25 ...
TCTCTGTTGAGAAACTCCAATGCACTCAACAGGGTCTATCCGACCCACAATAAAAGAACAGGTGAAGCCCTAGAGCCGATCACCTGTCCAGTGTAAAAGGGGAATTTTACAAAAGTAATTTTAACAAAAAATTTTGTCTAAATCAAGCCCTAAATGAAAATTTTTGAAATATTTTTTGGAAAAGTTACATGTAAGTTATCGCGTAACGCTTCCAGACAGCTTTTACACGCTAAATGCCATCAGTCCCAGTTTCGACAGCGCAAGCTCCTGAATCACCACGCCTTTCGCCTTTTTCTGCGCCAGATTCATATCCACGAACTCCGCCAGCGGCATAAGCCTCGTCACATATCCCGTCTTTTTCTTCCCGAGAAGCGTTTTCTTTTCCTCCAGAAGGTTGACCTTCACCTTCGCCTTGAGCTGCTCGTAGGTCCGACAGGAAAACTGTTCTCTCGTCATATAGTAGAGATGGCTCTCCAGCGTGGTCTCCGGGTCAGTATCCTTGAAAATATAGTGCTCCACAATGCTCTTGTATTTAAAATTCACCATTTCATCCCGCAGAATCTCCGCATAGCTGAGTTTCGCCCCCAGATAGACGTTTCCCGCATCCTGCATGAAATATTTATAATCCCTGTTTTCTCTTTCCATCGGTTTTCCTTCCGCCATCCGTCAGAACAATGCCCCGTGCCCTACTCCGCCGCAATGGACTCGATCTTGCCGCCGCTTATGCGGACAGCGTCCTCAATCGCCTTTCTCGAAAGCCCGGACTCCTCCATCAGTTCCTCCACCGTCACCGACCTGCGCAGTTCTTCCCGCAGGGCGTTCGCCGCATCCGCCACTCTGTTTACCTTATCGGCAATTTTCTGGTCGCTCTTCTCCTCCGCCGCGCTCGTCTCAATGCACTCCTCCATGGCGTCCATCATCATTCTGATAAGCATTCCCTGCGCCTCATCCGCATGTTCCAGCGCCCCCAGCATGGTGACACCGAGAGAAAGCGCCACATTGCCCTCGCCGATCAGATCCTCCAGCCCCACTCCCTGCCCCGTATACAGCTTGGCAATCTGGGGAACCTCCGGCAGCATAAGCTCCGTCAGCCGTCTGACGGCGTCCGCGTCTCCCGCCATGGCGGAAAGGGTAATCGCCTCCCGCTCCCCGTCCGTCACCTTCGGAATCGCCTGCAGCGCATCCAGATAAGTATCCAGATAGTTCCGCTCCTCCTCTTCCAGATAAGCGTCCACGTCCGCCGGCTCATCCACACCGATCTTATTCTGCCGCAGATAGGCAAAGACCATCTCCATCTGCTGCTCAGAAAGAGAAAGCGCCGAAAACGCTTCCTCCACTTCCGTCTTTGTTATGAAATTCTGCTGTGCCCTTGCCTTTTTTCTGACTTCCTCCAGTGTTCTGGCAAACTCGATCTCCTGCTTCATTGCGCCTCCACTTTTCGTCTCATTCAATAACAACCGTTATATTTTGTCGCGTCCACCCGTCTGCCCCGACGCGGAAGCTGGTTCCCTCAAAGCCGTGCCCGCCCCGCAAACCGCGAAATTACTGCCGTTTGATATGCGTGTGGGTATACAGATGTTCCTCGCAGTATTCATAATTTCCGTCGCACTTGGAGCAGAAGCGGAACTGCATCTGCGGGCTGTCCACCTCCGTCCTGCCGCAGATCGCGCATTTGTGCTTGGTAATCCCCGTACTTCTCCGCACTTCCCGCTTAAACTCCTGCCGCCTGTGGATCTGTTTCGGATTCAGATGCATCATATTGCGCGAAGTCAGGAAAAACACTACGAAATTCAGCAAAGACGCACCGATCGCGAACTTGCCGTACACGTTCGTACCGAGGAACTGGAACAGCAGCATCACTGCGTATATAACGCCCAGCCATTTCACCCGGATCGGAATGATAAACATGAGCAGCACCTGCGCGTCCGGGAATGTCGCCGCATACGCGAGGAAAATTGACATATTGATGTAGTAGGTGCTGAACATCATCGCAATCACAGTGAAATACTCTACGGGCGTGTTGATCGTCAAGGCTGTGCCAAGCAGCGGGATCTCCGGCTGAAACAGGTAGCAATACCCCATCAGCAAGAAACTCCCGACAATGGTAAACAGCATCCCCTGAAACAGATAGACATTATAGCGGTAAGTGCCCCATGTCCGCTCCAGCGAGGTACCGATGGAACAATAAAAATATAACATGAGTAATGTAAAGAAAAGCCCACCGCTGCTCGGCGGAATCAGCACCCACGTCACAAGCCGCCAGATCTGCCCGTGCAGAATCGCGTAAGGGTTCAGGGTCAGATAGGTGATCAGCAGACCGCTTCTGTCAAACATCTGCAAAAGATACCCGACCGCATAGCACATGACCAGCACAAAAGAAAGATTCCGTATCGCGTATTTTCCAAATTTTCGTTCAAAAGGACTCATGTTTCACTCTCCCTCAAAAATATATTAATAATATAGCATTCCTCTTTTTAAAAGTAAATGTCACAGCCCCCAAAAAACGTCCTCTCATAAAAATTTAATAAATGTCTGCCGAAAACTTCATTCTTTTCTAAGAATTGGACAATTGCTTTTTGGAAAACTGTGTCGTATAATGACAGCGTATGCCAAAAAACACATTTTAATAGGTAAAAAGGGAACAAATACCAGAATCCCTCTTTATTTTGGATAAAGGAGTGAACGAAAAGTGAGTGACATGCAATATACGCTCGGCATTGACATCGGGTCAACGACCGTCAAGATTGCCATACTGGACGAAAGGCATCAGATACTCTTTTCCGACTACAAAAGACATTTTGCAAATATTAGGGAGACCCTTGCGTCTCTTCTATCCCTTGCTTTTGAGCAGCTTGGAAACCTCACGGTGCATCCCATCATCACAGGCTCCGGCGGGCTTACCCTCGCCAACCACCTGCAGATCCCCTTTGTGCAGGAGGTGATCGCCGTATCCACTTCCCTGCAAACCTTTGCGCCTGTCACGGACGTGGCGATCGAGCTTGGCGGCGAGGACGCCAAAATCATCTATTTTGAAGGCGGCAATGTGGAACAGCGCATGAACGGCATCTGTGCCGGCGGCACCGGCTCTTTCATCGACCAGATGGCCTCCCTCCTTCAGACAGATGCTGCGGGACTGAACGAATACGCAAAAAATTACCACTCTCTGTACACCATAGCGGCGCGCTGCGGCGTGTTCGCCAAATCCGATATACAGCCCCTCATCAATGAGGGCGCCACGAAGGAAGATCTTTCCGCCTCCATCTTTCAGGCGGTTGTCAACCAGACCATCAGCGGTCTTGCGTGCGGCAAGCCGATCCGCGGGCATGTGGCTTTTCTCGGCGGTCCGCTGCACTTTCTGTCAGAGTTAAAACAGTCGTTCATCCGCACGCTGAAGCTGGATGACGCCCATATCATAGACACGGAAAATTCCCACCTCTTCGCCGCCATCGGCTCCGCCCTGAACGCGAAGGAGGAGGCTTTCTATACCATGGAAGAGCTGACGGCAAAGCTGTCCACCGATATCAAAATGGAATTTGAGGTGGAGCGCATGGAGCCGCTCTTTGCCACGCAGGCGGACTACGACGCGTTCCGCGACCGCCATGGCGCCCATCATGTGGCGACCGGCGACCTCGCCTCCTACCGGGGCAACTGCTTTTTGGGCATCGACGCCGGCTCCACCACCACAAAGGTTGCCCTCGTGGGCGACGACGGCTCCCTGCTCTACTCTTTCTACAGCAGCAACGACGGCAGCCCCTTAAAAACGGCAATCCGCTCCCTCAAGGAGATCTATAAACTGCTCCCGGCGGGGGTGAAAATTGCCCGCTCCTGTTCCACCGGCTACGGCGAAGCATTGATGAAAGCCGCCTTTCTCTTAGACGACGGCGAGGTGGAGACCGTTGCGCACTACAATGCCGCCGCTTTCTTCGACCCGGAGGTGGACTGCATCCTCGATATCGGCGGGCAGGACATGAAATGTATCAAAATCAAAAACCATACCGTGGACAGCGTGCAGCTCAACGAGGCGTGCTCCTCCGGCTGCGGCTCCTTTATAGAGACCTTTGCCAAGTCCTTGAACTATGGCGTGGAGGACTTTGCCAGAACCGCCCTCTTTGCGGAACATCCCATTGACCTCGGCACCCGCTGTACGGTGTTTATGAATTCCAAAGTAAAACAGGCGCAGAAGGAGGGGGCGTCCGTCTCCGATATCTCCGCGGGACTGGCATACTCCGTCATCAAGAACGCGCTCTTTAAGGTGATCAAAGTCTCCGACGCTTCGGAGCTGGGCAGAAATATCGTCGTGCAGGGCGGCACGTTCTACAATGACGCGGTCCTTCGCAGTTTTGAAAAAATCGCGGTCTGCGAGGCGATCCGCCCGGATATTGCCGGTATCATGGGGGCTTTTGGCGCGGCGTTAATTGCGAGGGCGCACTATGAAGACGGCTATCAGACTTCCATGCTGAATCTGGACCAGATCACCAATCTGCAGTTTGAGACCAGCATGGCGAAATGCAAGGGCTGTACAAACAACTGCCGCCTCACCATCAACAAATTTACGGGTGGCCGTCAGTATATCTCCGGCAACCGCTGCGAGAGAGGTCTGGGACGGGCGAAAAAGGAAAACGGAGCGCCCAATCTCTTTGACTATAAGCTGAAGCGGTACTTCTCCTACGAGCCGCTGCCGGCAAACGAGGCGAAACGGGGCACCGTGGGCATTCCGCGCGTATTAAACATGTACGAGAATTACCCTTTCTGGTTCACCTTCTTTACGAAGCTGGGCTTCCGGGTGGTACTCTCCCCCGTCTCCAACCGAAAAATCTATGAGCTTGGTATCGAATCCATCCCCAGCGAGTCCGAATGCTATCCGGCAAAGCTGGCGCACGGGCATGTGACGTGGCTCATCAGGCAGAACGTGGACTTTATCTTCTATCCCGCCCTCTTTTACGAGCGGGACGAGTTTCACGACGCCAACAACCACTACAACTGCCCCATCGTCACCTCCTACTCCGAAAACATCAAAAATAACGTGGAGGAAATCGGGCGCGGCGAGGTAGTTTTCCGCAATCCCTTTATGTCCTTCAAGAGCCTGCAGACCGTGACAGAGGCGCTGACGAGGGAGTTCCGGGAGCTTCCGATAACAGCCGTTATGGACGCTGCCGAGGCGGCGTGGACGGAGCTTGCCGCGGCGAGACAGGACATGCGCGATAAGGGCGAGGAAGTGCTCCGCTATCTGGAGGCAAACCACAAGCGCGGCATCGTGCTGGCGGGACGTCCGTACCACGTTGACCCGGAGATCAACCACGGCATTCCCGAGCTGATCACCTCCTACGACATCGCGGTGCTCACGGAAGACTCTGTCTCCCATCTGGCAGCGCCCGAGAGACCGCTGATCGTTTCCGACCAGTGGATGTACCATTCCAGACTGTACGCAGCAGCGAGCTATGTAAAGACACGGGACGATCTTGATCTGATTCAATTAAATTCTTTCGGCTGCGGCCTTGACGCTGTGACCACGGATCAGGTTAATGATATCCTGTCCGGCTCCGACAAGATTTATACCTGCTTAAAGATCGACGAGGTGAACAATCTGGGCGCGGCGAGAATCCGCATCCGTTCCCTGCTCTCCGCGATTCAGGTGCGGGAACAGAAAGGTGAGAAGCGCACGATACGTTCCAGCGCCATCACAAAAGTGCCTTTTACGGAGGAAATGAGAAAAGATTACACCATTCTCTGCCCCCAGATGTCACCCATCCATTTTGAAATCATAGAGGCTGCCTTCAATGCCTGCGGCTATCACTTTGAAGTGCTCGGCAACGACACGAGGCAGGCTGTGGATATGGGCTTGAAATATGTAAATAATGACGCGTGTTATCCTTCTCTGATCGTGGTGGGACAGATTATGGACGCCCTGCTTTCCGGGAAATATGACCTGAATAAAGTGGCTGTCATTATGAGCCAGACCGGCGGCGGCTGCCGTGCCACGAACTATGTGGGCTTTATCAGACGCGCACTGGAAAAGGCAGGTATGCCGCAGATTCCCGTGATTTCGCTGAACCTTGCCGGCATCGAGAGTAACCCCGGGTTCCACTTGAATGCCAGCCTCTTCATGCGTGCCGCCTACGGCGCGCTGTTCGGCGACATCTTTATGCGCTGCGTTTACCGTATGCGCCCCTATGAAAAGGAGCCGGGCTCCGTGGACGCCCTGCATACCGAATGGGTAAAGAAATGCCGGGATTTTGTGTCCGGGAAATCCATGAACTATCTTACCTTCCAGAAAATGTGCCGTCAGATTGTACGGGATTTTGACCGGATTCCCATTGATGAAGATCTGCGCAAACCCCGCGTCGGCATCGTCGGTGAAATTCTGGTCAAATTCGCGCCTGCCGCCAACAACCATCTGGTAGAGCTTCTGGAAGCGGAAGGCGCGGAGGCAGTCGTGCCCGACCTGCTGGATTTCATGCTCTACTGTTTCTACAACCAGATTTACAAGGCGGATTTCCTCGGCACCTCGAAAAAGGCGGCGCTGATCTCCCGCTTCGGTATCCGGGCGCTTGAAAAACTGCGCGCGCAGGCGGCGAAGGAATTTGCAAACAGCAGACACTTTACACCGCCCGTCAGCATCTACACGCTGGTGGACTACGCGAAACCGATCGTCGATATCGGCAACCAGACCGGCGAAGGGTGGTTCCTCACCGGGGAGATGGTGGAGCTGATCCACAGCGGCGTAAACAATATCGTCTGCACGCAGCCCTTCGGCTGTCTGCCGAACCATGTGGTCGGCAAGGGCGTGATCAAGGAGCTTCGCAAGCGGTTCCCCAGCTCCAACATCGTGGCGATCGACTATGATCCCGGCGCCAGCGAGGTCAACCAGCTCAACCGCATCAAGCTGATGCTCTCCACCGCCCAGAAGAACCTGAAGAAATCCCCGCCGGACAGCGGCGTTTCCAGAGGGGAAGCCCGCTCCTGACAGCGACAAGAAGCCCGGGTGCTCACATGCGCGCACCCGGGCTTTATTTTATGAAACCACACCCATTTTAGTAAAACGTCTTATCTACCTTGCGGTTTATGAAACGGATCTTATCCCGCACTTCCTCCGCAAGTTCTTGAATCGCGTCGTCCGCGCTCTCCTTCTGCAGCTGGTTCACGCAGAACACGCAGGAGCCGAAAGTATCGTTTGAAAAAAACTTCGGTTTCTCCCATTTTACAAAATAGGATACCCTGTGTTTTAACAAAACCTTTTCTATCTTCTCCTTGGTCGCCATATCCTTTACCTGACACCACTCCAGCTCGTTGTGCACCTTGACCTTCTGATACGCTGTCTCCATAATTCACCCGTTCCCCCTGTGTTGAAGCGTTAATACATATAAATTATAAGGTAAAATAAAAAAATATGCAAATATTTTTCTGCCGGACAGATAGTGAAAACGCACCGCCGGATGACGATGCGTTTTCTCCACACTTAAATCAATTTTTATCGCTCTTATTTTGCCTCGATAAATGCAAGATGGGTGTTTGCGGTAATGTCTACGGTTACATGATCATCAGCCACAACGGTGGGAACTGCAACCCACTCTTCGTCGGTAACGCGCTGATAAACAGTGATCGCCTGTCCAGCCTTTACGCCGGGTGCGTAGAAAGTGATCTGTGCCGTGCCATAACCTGCGTGCGTATGCACGTTTGCAACAGCGAGCAGGGAACCCTTACCCTGAGCCAGTTCCTTTGCAGCGTAAACTCTCTTCAGCTCGGGCTTAACCAGATCAAATGTGAGACCGGGAGCCTCCACACCGTCGAGTACCGCGCCTTTGCCGATCGCCAGATCCTGAACGTCCTCGGGATTCATAGCCCAATGATCCACAACCGCGTTGTTCATATGCTCGCCGATCGTCTTATCCTCAGCGATGGCACGAACCGTCTCAGCAGGCTCGCCGATATCGGAATCCGACTCCAGATAAACTGCTACAGGAGCGCCGGGGCATCCAACGGGTTCGTGTGCCAGCGCAGGTACGGAGAAAATCATAGCGCCCGCAAGTGTCAATGCAATTAATTTTTTCATTTTAGTAGTCCTCCTTTTTGTCAAAACATTTCAGTCATTAAGTGTGGATGTCTTGGCAGAGAGAAGTATTTTCTTCATATAAGCGTTTTACCCCCCCCCCACACTTTCTTCTCCACTATACCATCTTCCAATAGAGGGGTCAATCTCTGTATTGTTTTTCTAACAGAAATTTTTAAGGGAATCTTAATCAAATCTTTGTCAAATATATCCGTAGACATCATACGCCGCCTTGCACGCTTTTCATGTTTGTGCTATGATACATGGTATCATTTAATCTTGCATAATATATAATATGCTCCAAATTTAACTCAAGAGAAAGGTAGTGATTCCCATGCCCATCAAAGTAGCTGACTTACTGCCGGCAACCAGCATTCTGGAAAAAGAAAACATATTTGTCATGACTGAGTATCGGGCGATGCATCAGGATATTCGCCCCCTTGACGTACTCATATTAAATCTGATGCCCACAAAAGAAGTGACCGAAACGCAGCTTCTCAGAAAGCTTTCCAACACACCGCTGCAGGTGAATGTGGAGTTTCTGCAGACTGCGAGCTACAAGCCGCTCCATGCGGATTCCAGCCACATGGAATCTTTTTATACGACTTTTGACCAGATCAAAAACCGCAAATTCGACGGCATGATTATCACAGGCGCGCCTCTCGACCATGTGCGTTTTGAAAAAGTCGCCTACTGGGACGAGATCTGTACCATTATGGAGTGGGGACGCACGCATGTGCACTGTACGCTCCACCTTTGCTGGGGCGCATACGCCGCGCTGTACTATTTTTACGGTCTGGACCGGGAAGATCTGGACGAAAAGCTGTCCGGCGTGTACGCGCACAAAATTTTAAAACGAAAATCGCCGCTTTTCCGCGGATTTGACGATATTTTCCACGCGCCGCAGTCCCGCGCCATGACGATCGATCCGGCGCAGATCGCCTCCGTGCCCGATCTGGAACTGATGGCGGTCTCGGACGAAGCCGGCATGGCAATTGCCAAGACCGAGGACAGCAGACATTTCTTCATTACCTGCCATCTGGAATACGACGCCGACACGCTGGCACTGGAATACGCACGCGATATGGAAAAAGGCATGAATCCCAAAGTCCCGGTCAACTACTTTCCGGGGGATGATCCCTCGAAGGAGCCGGTCGTCAACTGGCGTTCCGCGGGACAGCTTCTCTTTTCAAACTGGCTCAATTACTACGTCTACCAGACCACGCCTTACGATGTGAGGGAAATATAACAAAAAGAGTGCATCCGCACTCTTTTTTTACCGCCTTTTCATATCACATGTTTTTTATTTGAGATATGCCTCCATAAATTCTTCCTCGGACAAAATCTTTACATCCAGTTCCTTCGCCTTCTTATTTTTGGATGACTGGGACGTGGTATCGTTGTTGATCAGACAGACGGTTTTCCCCGTCACGCTGCCGGTCACCTTGCCGCCCCGCTTTTCGATCTCCTCCTTCATGGCGTTTCGGTTTTCAAAATGGGTAAGTGTCCCCGTGATGACAAAACTCATGCCGGAAAGGGTCTGTTCCGCCTCCGCCGTCTCCTGCCTCTCAATCTCCACTTCCCGAAGCAGGTGATCTAACAGCGCCATCGTCTTTTCTTTATGAAAATAGTCGTAAATGCTCAAAGCAATCACTTCCCCGACGCCGTCAATCTCCGCAAGTTCCTCCGCCGAGGCGTCCCGCAATGCCTGCAGGTCATACTGAAAATATCTGCACAGCATTTTGGCGTTCGCCACGCCCACATTCTCAATCCCCAGACCGTAAATCAGACGCGGCAGCGTGGTTTTTCTCGCCCGCTCCAGACTCTCCGAAAGGTTCTGCCACGACTTCTCCCCGAAACTTTCCATCTGTGTGATTTCCTCCCGGTAACGTTCCAGCCGGAACAGGTCCGCAAACTCATGTAAAAATCCTTTCGCCAGAAACTTTTCCAGTGTGGACTCCGACAGTCCGTCCACATTTAGGGCGTCACGGCTCACCAGCAGGGTGAACGCCTTGATTTTCTTCGCGTCACAGTCGGGATTGTCACACATAAGCGACTGCACGTCGTTCATCTGGCTGATCCGGGTAGGCTGCCCGCATACGGGGCACACATCCGGGATTTCCAGAGAGTCGCTCTCCGTCAGGTTTTCCGCGATCTGGGGAATGATCATATTCGCCTTGTAGACCGTAATCCTGTCGCCGATCCCCAGCTTCAGCCCACGCAGAATGCTGATATTGTGCACAGACGCCCGGCTCACCGTGGTGCCCTCCAGCTCCACCGGCTCAAAAATAGCCACAGGATTGATCAGCCCGGTACGGCTGGCGCTCCACTCTATCTCCGTAAGCGTCGTCTCGCGCAGTTCATCCGCCCACTTAAAGGCGATGGAATCCCGCGGGAATTTCGCCGTCCTGCCAAGGGATGCGCCGTAAGCCATATCCTCATAGGTGAGCACTAACCCGTCTGAGGGCACATCGTAAGTCTGTATCTTCTCCTCAAAATAACCAATGTTATCTAATATATCTTCCGGCGTAACCTGTCGGTACTCCACCACGTCAAATCCCTGCTGTTCCAGAAACGCAAACTGCGCCGCGCGTGAATTGTGGAAATCCACATCCGCCCGCACGAGACTAAAGGCGTAAAACCGCACCCCGCGCTGTGCCGTAATCCGGTTGTCAAGCTGTCTGACGCTGCCGCTGCACAGGTTTCTGGGATTTTTGTATTTCGCCTGTTCGTCCTCGATCTCCCTGTTGATCTTCTCAAAACCACTGTAAGTGATGACCGCCTCACCGCGCAGAATCAGTTCGCCCCGATAGGGTATATTGAGTGGCAGATTGCGGAACACGCGGGCATTACCCGTAACCACCTCGCCCACCTCACCGTTTCCCCGCGTCACCGCCTTTTGCAGCACGCCGTCACTGTAGGTCAGCACAATGGTCAGTCCGTCCAGTTTCCATGACAGCAGTCCCGTCTTTCCGTTCAGCCAGTCAGCCAGTTCCTCCCTACTCTTTGTTTTCGCCAGAGAAAGCATCGCCGACTCATGCCGCTCCTTCGGCAGCTCATCCACCGCCTCGTAGCCTACCTGCACCGTTGGGCTGTCCGCGAACGTCACGCCAAGCTCCTTTTCCAGTTCCGCCAGTTCGTCGTAGAGCCTGTCATACTCGAAATTCGACATGATCTCCTCGTCTTTGGCATAATAAGCCTCCGAAGCTTTATTCAGAAGGGAGACTAACTCCCGCATCCGGTCCATTTTATTTTCTGTCATACAGTCCGCAGAGCCTGTAAAGCTCCTCCCTCTCCTTCCCTGTCAGTTCCCGGTACCCGCCCGGTTTCAGTTTCTCCAGCCCTATATTTATAACACGTGTTCTTTTTAAGCTTTTCACCCGGTATCCCTGTGCCTCGCACATGCGCCTGATCTGCCTGTTCAGCCCTTGCGTAAGCACCATTCTGATGGTTTTGTCCCCGATCCGCTCAATCTCACAGGGACGGGTCGTCTGTCCCAGTTCCTCCAGATAAACGCCCTCCCGCATCTGGTCTAACGCGCTGTCCTCCCACTTCCGATCAGACTTGACGATGTACTCCTTCTCATGCCCGTTCTTCCCCCGCATCATGGCGTCTATCAGATCGCCGTCGTCAGTGAGAAGCAGCAGTCCCTCGGAATCCTTGTCCAGTCTTCCCGCATAGGTCACGCGCTTATGGTAGCCGATCTCCTTCGTCACCAGCCGCCCCGCATGGGCGTCCCGCTCCGAGCAGACCACCCCCACGGGCTTATAGTATGCCAGCACCACCTTTTCATCCGGCAGCACAAGGAGCCTGCCCCGCACTTCCACCCGGTCGCCCGGTCCTGCCTTCATGCCCGCAGATGCCTTTTTGCCGTTCACAGAGACCTCACCCGCCTCTATCAGCTTATCCGCATCCCTCCTCGAACATACACCGCAGGATGCCAGATATTTATTGAGACGCACTTCCTCCATCGCTGCCTCCCATCTTTTCAAAGCCTTTCCCTTGTCCGTCCGCCTCCGTCTGCAGGACTTCCTCCCGTTCCACCCCGTGTTCAAAGAGAAAATCCCGCCATTTATCATAGTGCTGTGCGTAGAGATGCACCCCGTCAAAGGTGAGTTCCGCCTGCAGGTATCCCTCCTCGTCGGTAAAGAGCGGATTGCAGTCCAGATAAAAAACGTCTCTCCCGTTTGCCAGTCTGGCGGACGCCACATTTTTGTCATTGATATTGATATTGTTAAACTCCGTCTCCATATTATTCTTTTCCCGGCTCACATGGAGATTCGCCATCACATAAATAATAACACCCGGTTGCCATTCCTTGATCTGCCGGATCACCTTCAGATACTGTTTTAAGTACATGGGCGTATCGCCGTACCCCAGTTCATTCATCCCCAGCATGATATAAATTTTGCCGTAATGCTTCTCCTGCAAAATTTCTTTCAGGTCCACCTTCTCGCCTGTCCTCTGGTAAGTCACACCGTCATCCTCAAGGAGCTTGTATATGGTCATGCCGTTGTCACAGAAAAAGTCCGCACCCGCAAGCCCCGCATAGTCTGAAATACCAAGAGTCCGGGAATCGCCGAGAAAAGCGGCGTCATTAAAATAACTCTCGTTTTCCAATACATAGTCATGTACCGTCGTCAATGCAATTTTTCCTGCATCCGAGTAATACCGGGAATTTGTCTCTATCGGCGCATATTCCACAAACTCCGTGGTGTGCTTCTCCACCCGCCCCGCCTTTCCAGTATTTCCCGGGTCTGTGTGATCTGTTTTTCGATCTTTATTTATTGTCATTTCGTCTTCTTTTTCCTTGCGTGCGCCTGCATTCTGAGCGCTATCCGCTTTCTTTTCCGCCTCGTTTTCAAAATCGTTTTCTATGCTGTCATCTTTTTTTTGTCCACTTTCTTCCGCTATATCATTTCCTTTTTCAGAATTTTCCTCCTCAGCCCCCTCGTCCGACAGGCGCAAAACCGCCACCTCCTGTTCGTCTTTGTGTTCTTTCGCCCCATCAAAAAACAGGACAAAAACAAGACTCGTAAAGATCACAAGCAGGATAAAGGGACAATTGTATATGATTTCCAGAAAAGTTCTCATCTTATTTCCATTCATTTTCCGCCTCATTCAAACGCTAAAACCTAAAATATAAAAACGGATTGTTGCTCCCCAGAACAATCTCCCTCACCGACCACCAGAATACGCCCAGAAGAAACAGCACCACAAACCAGCGGTCCTTCCACTTCCAGTACAGCTTCGCAGGCAAAGGCGTGGCAAATATAACGCACGCTATTAAAAGCACACCGTACTCCTTCAGATACCGGACCAGCTGGGTGACGCCCACCAGTATGTCCTCCCTGTGATATCCCACAAGGTTGCCCAGATATCCGGCAAGCTGCCCCATATCCGTAATCGCGAAAATCACCCATGTCACGGGAACAAGCAGCACCGTATAGATATGTCCCAGCACAAGGCTCTGCTCCAGCCGCTTTCCAAAGGTTCTCTTTTCCAGAGAAAGCAGCAGAAAAAACACGATGCCCCAGAGCACAAAATTCCATGCCGCGCCATGCCACAGCCCGGTAAGCGCCCAGACCACAAACAGGTTGCACATCGTCCGCGCGGTTCCTTTCCTGCTTCCGCCCAGCGGAATGTAGACATACTCCTTAAACCAGCTTCCCAGCGTCATGTGCCACCTTCTCCAAAATTCCGACAGGGAACGGGAAATATACGGATGATCGAAGTTGCGGGGAATGGCAAATCCCAGCATCTTGCCCAGCCCCATCGCCATCACGGAATATCCCCAGAAGTCGAAATAGATCTGAAAGGAGTAGGCAAACGCACCCAGCCATGCCACCAGCGGGTGAAGCCTGCCCGCCCCCGCCGTCATAATCAGGTTCCACAGGGTGCCGATCTGGTTCGCCAGAAGCACTTTCAGCCCCAGTCCGAGGGTGAACAGCTTCAGTCCGTTCTCCAGATCCCGGATCCGCACACGCCGGCTCGCCATGCGCTCCGCCACCTCGCCGTAGCGGACGATAGGACCAGCTATCAGCTGGGGGAACATGCAGACATAGGTGGCGAAGGACAGCAGTCCCGCGCGCTTCGCTATCGTTCCCCGGTAACAGTCTATCTGGTAGGAAATCATCTGGAACGTATAAAAGCTGATCCCCAGCGGCAGCACCAGAGAAAGCAGCGGCAGAAACCCTTTTCCTGCCGCCGCGTTGATGCTGCCCGCGGCAAAATCCCAGTATTTAAACACAAACAGTACGCCCAGATCAACCGCTACCGCCAGCACAAGCGCCCGTTTCCGCCTTCTCGACGCCTTCATTTTGCGATTGGTCTGTGGTGAGTGGGGTTCCCAGAACATATACCAGCTAAAACCGTAGTTTATTGCGACAGACAAAAGAAGCAGCAGAACAAAATACGGTTCCCCTACTCCATAGAAGATCAGACTCCCAATCAGAAGCACAATATTGCGGTATTTTGGAAATACCAGATAAATTATCATAAAAACCGGCAAAAACCGGAATAAAAATCCAACACTGGAAAATAACATCGAAAGAACTCCCTACGCTGACACACAATGAAGTAGTTTATCTCTTGTAAAAGTCTACATCTAGTATATTCCAGCAAAATTCATTTGGCAAGCCAATTATAAGGCATAAAGCAAAATTAAGAATTTACAAAGATTTGCGGAGTCCCTTCGGATAGTGATTCTTAATCTGACCGCCCGAAGCCTTTCCGAAACCGAGCGTATAGCCTTGATAAGAGAGCGCCATCCAGCCCTTCTCCTCCCCGCAGGCGATGCTCTCCCCCCGCAGATAGGATACCGCCTCCTGCTCCGAAAGCCCGTAAACACGCGCGCTGTCCCCCGGCAGCAACGTAAGCGCCAGCGCGTGCGCCGGCTCAATACGGTTCTTTTTCTCCGCCGCAAGCTGCAGCCCCGGACGCAGAACCTTGATCCCGTCAAGCGAAATCATTTCTTCCGGCACAAGATAAATCTGGTCTCCGAAACGCAGCAGCCGTCCCGGATGACGCGACATCCACGCCTCGCCAATCCCTGTCTCCCCGCAAAGAAACGTCTCCACAAGTTTACATAACTTCTTTTCGCCCACAATCTGCCACCGGCACTTTTCCGAGGCGTCTTCCTCCCACGCATCACGCTTTCGCGCGCACTTTTTGGGGACAGTTTCCGGCACGCCCGCCGCCTGCTGTCCGCGTCTGCGCAGTCTGGCGATGTAGTGGCCTTCCCCCCGCTGAAGATGAGGCCAGAGCCGCATTGTATGCTCTATCCCTGCCGCCGGCTGCGAAATCCAGTCCAGCCTGCCGCATGACAGTCCCTCCTCCAATGCCGTCTCTTCTATATAATATTCTTCATGCGCCCGCAAAAATGCGCTGACAGTCCCCTCGTTTTCCTCCGGCGAAAAAGTGCAGGTAGAATAGACAAGCACACCGCCCGGCTTTACCGTCTTCGCCGCCTCCTCCAAAATCAACGCCTGTCTTTCGGCGCACATCCACACCGCTTTCTGGCTCCACTCTTTTCTTGCCGCCTCCTCCTTGCGGAACATCCCCTCCCCGGAACAGGGCGCATCCACCAGAACCCTGTCGAAAAATGCGGGAAAAAGCGTCGCGATCCGCTCCGGCTTCTCACTACAGACAACACAGTTTGAAACGCCCATCCGCTCCACGTTCTGGGATAAAACGCGCGCTCTCTCGCCCACGATCTCATTGGAAACCAGCAGCCCCTGTCCCTGCATCCGCCCGGCGATCTGCGTACTCTTTCCCCCCGGCGCCGCACAAAGATCCAGAACCCGCTCGCCCGGTTCGGGCGCAAGCGCTTCCACAGCCGCCATGGCGGAAGGCTCCTGAATATAATAAGCGCCCGCCTCATGCAGCACATGCCGCCCCGGCTGTGCCGCCGCATCATAATAATACCCTTCCCGCGCCCAGAAAATCTTTTCCAGCGGAAAGGGTATCACCCCGATAAACGCTTCTTCTGTGCCTTTCAGCAGGTTCCGTCTGAGTCCGTACTGCCGGACCTGTCCGTAACTTGCCATAAAAGCTTCGTATTCCCCGCCCAGAAGCCTCTGCATCCTCTCCGCAAAGGCTTCCGGCAGAGCCGTTATGTTGTCGTCCATATTCTACCTCACAGCGCCGGCATGATCCCGCGCTGCCACATGCCACGCGCCGGCTTCCCAACACTAGGACAGGAGCGCCCCTCCGAAAAATGCCTTCTGCTCCTCCGTCACGAGAACGCGCAGCGGCTTATCCTGCTCCTTGCTGTGCCCCAGCTTCGCCATAAACCTGCCGTAAGCCTTAAATCCGCCCTGCGGAATCAGCTGGATCTTCACCCGGTCAATCTCCGCAAGTTCCCTGTCCCTCTTATATCCGAAACTGCTCTCCATCAGACATTCATCCAGAATTTCATCCGCGTTTTCAGGCAGTTCTCCATCAGCCAGTTCCAGATAGAGCATGTAGCGCGGTTTCTGTTTTGCGTAGTCGCCGTCCACACAGAATCCTTCCGCGGTGCACTCCGCCCTCGACTGGAATTTGCGCATGGCGTTCTCCAGCTGGCGCACATTCATCTTTTCGTCCGCGATATTGATCACCTGACTCTTGCGGTAGCAGACCCGCACAATCGGCGCCTGCCCTTCAAAGCCGACCACCTCCACCACATCACCGATGGCATAGCGGTAACCACCCGAAAAAGTCGTGATTAACAGCTCGTACTTGGAACCGACTTCCACATCACGGATCGTATAGATCCGCTCTCCTTCCCCGGTTTCCGGGACGAACTCATAAAAACAGGTATCCGGCAGAAGCGTATAGTACGCATCCTCCTCATTGACGCCCCCGGCTATGCCAAAGCAGCCTTCCGACGCCGCATATGTAAAATAGTGGATCGGCAGATCGCCCACATATGTCCAGAGTTTATCCATATATGGCTTAAACATGCTGCCGCCGATCATCTGTCCGTACTTGATCTTCGGCCAGATTTTTCTGACCATCCCGTTTTCCAGATCCTCACGGGGAATGGCGCGAAGCTCTGCCGCCCTCTCCGGGTCCGCGGGAAGATGCTCCTTCAGATAGAGTTCCCATTCATGGCTTACCAGAAAACAGTCGCTGATGCTTCCCGTCTCAATGTCCACAAGGAAAGCGTCCCAGTTATCCGCAATATAGCGTAAAACCCCGACCACACGGTTCACGTAAACGCCGTGTATCGCCGTCACGTCCCTGCACGCAAGCGCAAAGCGCACCTTCACGTAAAGCATATCCTCCAACGTATTTCTGGGAAACATCACTTCCTTCGGCGTTGTATAACAGTCGATATTTAATTCTCCTTTTGATTCCAGATAGCGATGCAGCGCCCCCGCCCTCACACCGCTCATCGTGCCGTCCGACATAAAGTCACGGCGGAACTCACCGATCTGGAAAATCCTGCCGAACAGTTCTTCATCCGAAGCGTCCGGCATCTGCCTGCGGATCATCCCACGGATCACATCCATCCAGTAAAATTTCTGCCGCAGAATATCCTTCTCCACAATCGGCACATACTTGGGTGAATCCGTACTGCCGGAACTGATACAGTAATACACAGGTCTTTCCTCGGTGAGCAGTCTCTCTTCCCCGTTGATCTGCCGCTCGATAATCGTCTCATAATCATAATGAAAGGTAATGGGCAGCTCTTTCTGATACTCTTTCACAGAATGGATATCTTCAAATCCAAACAGCTTCCCATACTCGGTATCTTTATTCTCCGCAAGTCTGTCCATCAGGAACTTTTCCTGTTCCGCCACCGCGTTGCGGCACAGTTCCTCAAAGCAGGCAATTGCATCTGTTTTCCCTTCTCCTACCCCCATTGTGACCTCCTTCTCATTACCCACTGTTTTTCTCCCGGAAACACAGTGCAGATAATGACATTATATGCGATTTTTCCCATAAAATCAATAGAATATGCCCTTCGCAAATGTTTTCCTTACTTTTTATTGCGCATTTTCCACAAACCCGCTATAATAGCAAAGGATTTAACTGATTAACAGACTAAAGTAAAAGAGGAGGAACATTATGACATCGCAGATTTGTATTATCATCGCCATCGTCGCCTATCTGGGCATGATGATTTACATCGGTATCACCTATTCCAAAAAGAATACGCAGGCCGCGGAATTTTATCTAGGCGGACGGAAGCTTGGTCCGCTTGTCACCGCCATGAGCGCGGAGGCGTCCGATATGAGCAGTTATCTTCTGATGGGGCTGCCCGGACTTGCCTATATCGCCGGGTTTGCCGAAGTGGGCTGGACCGCGATCGGACTGGCAATCGGCACTTACTTAAACTGGCTTTTCGTCTCTAGACGGATCCGCCGCTACTCCAGCCGGATCGGCTCTTTCACCATTCCGGAGTTCTTCGCAAAAAGATACGGTGACGACAGGCATCTCCTGACCTGTATCGCCGCTGTGATCATTGTCGTTTTCTTCGTGCCCTACACCGCTTCCGGCTTCGCGGCATGTGGCAAGCTTTTCAGCACGCTTTTTGGTATGAACTACATCGCCGCCATGCTCCTTAGCGCGGCTGTCATTGTCATCTACTGCACGCTCGGCGGCTTCCTCGCCGTGAGCACCACCGACCTGATTCAGGGCATCACCATGAGTATCGCCCTTCTCATTGTAGTTGGTTTCGGTGCCGTCGTGACTGGCGGTTTCGGCAGCGTCACGGATGCTGTGGGCAGTCTTCCCGGCTACTTAAGTCTGGTGCAGAGTTATTCGGCAGAAACCGGCACAGCGGCGCCCTATACGCCCCTTATGATCGTCTCCACCCTTGCGTGGGGGCTCGGGTATTTCGGTATGCCACACATCCTGCTCCGCTTCATGGCGATCGAGGATGAAAACAAACTGAAACTTTCCAGAAGAATCGCTACCGTATGGGTGGTAATCTCCATGTCCATCGCCGTGCTGATCGGCGTGGTCGGCTACAGTCTCTCACAGGCGGGCATCATTCCCGTGCTGGAAGGCAGCAATTCCGAGACGGTTATCATCCAGATCGCTTCCGTACTCAGCAGCCACGGCGTGATCCCCGCGTTAATTGCAGGTGTTATCCTTGCCGGCATTCTGGCGGCAACCATGTCCACCGCCGATTCCCAGCTCCTTGCAGCCGCCTCCAGCATCTCCCAGAATCTGGTGCAGGATTTCGGCAAAAAGAAGCTGGACACGAAAACCTCCCTGCTGATCGCGAGGATTACGGTTATCGCCATCTCTCTGGTCGCCGTCTTTATCGCGCAGGATCCCGACAGTTCCATCTTCGGCATCGTCTCCTTCGCGTGGGCGGGCTTCGGCGCCGCGTTCGGTCCTGTGGTGCTTCTGGCGCTGTTCTGGAAACGCTCCAACAAACAGGGCGCGCTCGCCGGCATGATTGTGGGCGGTGTCATGGTGTTTGCATGGAAATACGGAATCGCAAAACTGGGCGGCGCGTTCGCTATCTACGAGCTGCTTCCCGCCTTTGTCATCGCCCTGCTTGTGAATGTGGCGGTGTCCCTGCTCACCAAAGCGCCGGATGAAAATCTGGTGCGCATCTTTGACGAGGTAAACGCAAAGTAATCGCTGCATTTCCTCCGCTCACTACAATAACAAGGACACGGTTTCTTCGGAGACCGTGCCTTTTTATGTAAAATAGTATTTTACATAAAATTTCGTTTTTTGTAAAATATAAATTATTTTTGCCTTTTTAGCGAATTATTTATATAAATTATTTAACCACAATTGACTAATTGCTTTTTTTTATATATAATTTAATTGATATTATAGTATTTTATAAAAGTTTAAACAATACTGCTTTTGGGAGGAAACACACTTGCTTCACATCACTTCACTCAACGATGGTTTAGATATTTTTAAAGCACTCGGTTCCGATGTCCGGATCGAAATTTTAAATATTCTTCTGGACAACAATAACATGAGCATGAACGAACTTGCCTCCCGTCTGAATATTACAAACGGGGCGCTGACCAGCCATATCAAAAAGCTGGAAAGCTGCGGGCTGATCTCCATTTCCAGTGAATCCGCCGGGCACGGCAACCAGAAAATCTGCTCGGTTCATCTGGACAAAATTCTGATTGATCTGGAACGGCAGGAAGATATCCTGAATGTATACAGCACGGATATCAAGGTGGGACACTATTCTGTCTACCGTGTATGCCCTACGTGCGGTCTCGCCTCAGATAAAACCATTATCGGCGAGGTGGATGATTCCCGCTACTTTGACCATCCCGACCGTTACAGCGCGGATATCCTCTGGTTTACCAAGGGGTTTGTGGAGTACAACATTCCCAACTTCATCCCCAGTTTCCAGAAGATCACACAGCTTACGATTTCGGCGGAGCTTTCTTCCGAGGCGCCCGGCGTCAACAACGTGTGGCCCTCCGATATCTCCTTTTACTTAAACGACGTGTGTATCGGCAACTGGCTCTCTCCGGGGGATTTCGGTGATTCCCGCGGACTGTTTACCCCCGACTGGTGGTTCCCCAACTGGAACCAGTACGGGCTGTTAAAGCTTCTCGTCATCAACAGGAAAGGCACCTTCATCGACGGTCTGAAAATTTCCGACGTGACCATCGACAGTTTCAATCTGGATTACCGCAGCAGCCTCCGTTTCCGCCTTGCCGTGGACGACGACGCGGAGCACGTGGGCGGTCTGACCATCTTCGGCAAGACCTTCGGCAACTACGGGCAGGACATCAAGGTAAATATCCACTACGCTCCCATGGAGGAGGGCGAGTAGACTTACTCGATTTACATATAAACCCATTTAAGCGCCATACATCGGCACAGACAAAACACCTTGTCTGTGCCGTTTTTTGTCTTTGCCTATACGCGCAAAAAGCGCCTGAAGGACTTTCCCACAGGCGCTCTTCCTATATAAATCTCATACTTATCACAACACAACTGCTCCTTTACCTTTTCAGAAGTTCGGCTCCCGGTCAGTTGTACTTCACACCCCAGACGCTCTCATTGCCGCCTACCGCGCTGAAAGTCATAACCTGCGTTCCCGCCTCGTCGTTCATCTGGCAGAACACGCCGCTGTAATCCTTACCGCCGTGGGACACCTTCATATAGCAGGAGCCGTCCTTCATCTCCCAGCTTCCTTCCACGCCGTCCCCGTACACTTTACCGCTCTCGTCCAGATACAGGATAAAAGGCTGTGCAATCTCGGCGTCAATGGCTGTTCCCTGATTGATCACATAGTATCTGCCCGCAACCGCACCCTTGTCATAGCCGCTCTCAGACACGGTTTCGCCGTCCGTCGCGTAAGGCAGCATACAAGGCCAGCCTTCCTCATTGACGATGAACTGGTGCACCCTCGGCTCGTGCTCCTCCGTCTTGTTGTCAAAGCGGGTGTGGTTCACCACATATTTCTTTCCATCCTCGTCAACAAAAGCGGAATTGTGGCCGGTCGCCATGTATGCCATCTCAAGGCTGGGCAGGAAATAGTTGCCCGACAGCTTCAGCCCGTAAGGATAGTGCTCCGGGTTGTTCGTATCCATAGGGTATTCCCCGTTCATGTCCACATAATCCCCGTCTATGGTCTCGGAGCGGAACACGCGGATCTGGTAGCCGCCCTCCCTCGTCAGACCGCCGTAGGAGACAAAGAGATAATAATAACCGCTCTCCTCATCATAGAGGATGTAAGGCGCCTCGATGGAACTGTGATTGCCGCCAAGCAGCCGTTTCCCGAAATAAGGGTCTACGCGCTTTGCCTCGTCCTCCTCGGGATGGATCACCTCGCCGGTCGCCTTGTCCAGCTCCAGAAGGTACATGCCTCCCGACCACGAGCCGTATACCATCCACAATCTGCCCTCCTCGTCGTAGAGCACGGTGGGGTCAATGGCGTTGGGGAACTTGTTAAAATTGTACTCGTCGCTCTTCTTGATGTATCTGTCCTTCGCCGTATCCCTGTCCACATATTCCGTCACGTCGGTGGCGTCCAGCGTCTCCGCCGTAAAGCCGGAGTAAATCAGCGCGCCTTTCCACTCGTAAGGCCCCTCGATGCTTTCGCTGGTCGCATAGCACAGGTTCGACGCATTCCAGGTGGAAGTGGTACAGAAATACAGATAGTAAAGCCCCGTATCTTCGTTGTAAATCACGTCCGGCGCCCACACATGCCATTTCCGGTCATCGGTGGGTATCAGACTCTTCTTACTGCCAGAGTAGGCGAATGCCTCCTCATTTGCCATCAGCTCATAATAAATCGGATCCTTTACTTTATAGCCGTCCCCCAGAGACGTCCATGTGCGCAGATCTTCTGAAACCGCCGTGGACATGTGGGAACCGAATATGTAATACTTGCCGTCCACCTTGTAAATAGAAGGATCGTGGACGCTGACGCCAGCCTCGATCTTCGCTGTCTTGATTCCGTCAAGATTTACCGTAAAGTCCAAATCTGCCGGCAGTTCTCCCATTTCACTCTCCTCCTCCGCAGCTGCCGCGTTTTCCGCTTCGCCGTTCTCCTGCGTCTGTGTATCCGCATCCCCGTTTTCCGCCGTCTGCGTACCCTGCGATGAGCCGCACGCCGCAAGACCCAATACCAGAAGGATGCTTATCCCCAGAGCCGACCATTTTTTCCTTCTCATGTTAACCCTCCGTTTCTGTTCATTCAGAATCTGACATTCTTCCTACATAAAACTATAACAGAGAGCCGCCGCATATTCAATAATTATTTTAATTTTTTATAAAATATTTTAGCATTTTAGACTTTTGTGTTATTCCCCTACCGCTATGTCAATCTTGCGGAGCTTTTCCAGAAGGATTTCCTCCTCCGTCGGCAGATCCTCCGAACTTTCAATCTGCTGGCGCACCTGCCACATCTGTTCGTCGATCGCCGCGATCTGCTCCGCGCAGGCAGTAAGGCTGTGCACAATCTCCGCCTGATTGGGCACCTCCCGCTTATATTTGAGCTGGTGCTCCAGACTCGCCCAGAAGTCCATGGCAATGGTGCGGATCTGCACCTCCACCGCCATCTCCCGCGTCTGATCAGAGAAAAACACGGGCACGCTCACGATCATATGGTAGCTGCGGTAACCGTTTGGCTTCGGGTTTCTGATATAGTCCTTTCTGCGGATCACCGTGATGTCGTCCTGCTGCGCAAGCGCCTGCGCCAGCACATAAATATCGTCCACATAGGAGCATACCACCCGGATCCCCGCCACGTCGTAGAGATTTTCCTCCACATTCTCCACCGTGAAGGAAAGCCCTTTGCTGTTCAGCTTCTCCATGATGCTTGCGCTGCTCTTCAGGCGGGAATTGATGGATGTAATGGGATTGCGCTGATATCTCACATTAAACTCGGAATTTAAGACGTCAAACTTCGTCCGTACCTCCTTGATCGCACAGCTGTAACGCATACGCATTTCCTTATAGTCCACCATCGTCCCCGCCATTTTCCGGCGCTGATCATAAATTTCCTTATCCACCTTGGGAATCACCATCATCTGGTTCTCCTCGGCGTCAAATCCCAGTTCGTCCAATGGGAAAAATGGATTTCCACTCATCTGTCTGTCCTCCGTTCATTTCCTAAAATATATACCGAAAACCGAAGGAAAACAAGGAAAGAATTATTAACTTTTTATTAGAATTTTGGTAAATTCTGTGAGAAACAGGGACCGTAAAATGATTGACTTCCCCATCAAATCTACTTATAATATAGGGAACTGATTGTCAGAACTTTGAAAGCGCCGTGGCTGCAGATGCAGGAAAATACCGTGCATCTCCTCCCGCGCAAACGCTTTGGAACGGAGATATTATGCAATATAGAAATATGAAGGACGGCACCGAAGTGTCCGTTCTCGGCTACGGCTGTATGCGCTTTACGGGCGCGGGCACAAGAATCAATCTGGAAAAGACCGAAAAGGAGATTATGCTCGCCATAAAAAACGGTGTAAACTATTTTGACACCGCCTATATTTACCCCGGAAGCGAGGAGGCGCTCGGCACGATTCTGGAGCGGAACCACTGTCGGGACCAGATTTATATCGCCGACAAACTTCCCTACTATCTCTTAAAAAACACGGCTGCCGCCGAGAAACTCTTTCAAGAACAGCTAAGACGACTGAAAACGGATCACATTGACTTCTATCTGATGCACATGCTTTTTGATACAGGCGTGTGGGCGCGTCTGCAGAGCATCGGCATAGAGGAGTGGATTGCGGAGAAAAAGAAAACAGGCGCCATCCGTAATATCGGTTTTTCTTTCCACGGCGACACAGATACCTTCAAAGCGCTGATCGATGCCTATGACTGGGATTTCTGCCAGATTCAGTACAATTATCTGGACGAGCATACACAGGCGGGAAGAGAAGGACTGCACTACGCCGCAGGCAAAGGCATTCCCGTAATCATTATGGAGCCTCTGCGGGGCGGCAAGCTGGTGAACGCCCTGCCCGACGGCGCAAAAAAAGCGTTCACAGAGTATCCTGTGAAACGCACCCCGGCACAGTGGGCTTTCCACTGGCTCTGGGACCAGCCAGAGGTAACCTGCGTCCTTTCCGGCATGAATTCCGAAGAGATGGTTCTGGAAAATATAAAATCAGCCAGCGAAGCTAAAACAGGCGCTTTCACCGATGCCGACCACAGCCTGATTGATACGGTGCGCAAAGAGATCAACCGGAATCTCAAGGTGGGATGCACCGGCTGCGGCTACTGTATGCCCTGCCCCCACGGCGTGGACATTCCCACCGCATTCCGCTGCTACAACCAGAGCGCCATGCACAAAAAATTCAGCGCCATGCTGGAGTATATACAGATTACATCCCTTAAAAAGAACGCTTCTTCCATGAATAACTGCACCAAATGCGGCGCCTGCGAGAAGCACTGTCCCCAGCACATTGAGATCAGAAAAGAACTACAGAACGCAAAAAAGGCCTTACAGCCTTTTTATGTACGCGCCGCTTTGAAACTGGTTAACAGGCTGGTGAAACGGAAATAGATTATTTCTTTCCCAGCATACTGTAGTTTCCCGTAGCGTCATAGGAATCCAGCAGATAATGATTTTCCGCCTGCATGGAGAGCATCGTCTCCCTGTCGGCGGTCTGTCTTGTTCCCTTTTTTTCTTTCTTTTCCGGCTCTTTCTTCCGCATCTGCAAAGCCGCAAGCTTTGCAGCCTTTTTCTTCTGCCTCTGATACGCCTCCCGAAGACGCGCCGCACTCTCCTGCAGACGGTTGCGGATGCTCCCCCTGCCGGACTGTGCGACGGTGGTTTTTGCTTTCTGGTTCTGTTCCTGCTCCCGTTTCTCCTGTTCCGTCCCCTCTGTCGTAACAGCCGTCACGGTATTCTCAGCGGCATGGGTCTCCGCCAGCGCCATACTCTGCAACGCCGCACGTGCCGTTTCCCCCATGCTCTCCTGCCCGGTCATTCCCCGCGCGGATATGCTCACACCGTCACGTCCGTCCTCCCCGCCGGATATGTTCCTTGGGAGAGACTCCTCCAGCCCGAACCCGAGCCGCAGCCTTGCGTTTCCGCCGCGCTCAGCCAGACCAAAACCGATTCCCTCCCCCTCCTCCTGCGTCTGTACCGCGGGCACGGGAGCAGCCGCGCCACTCCGGCTGATCTTCGCGCCGGAGGACACATGGCTGGAATATGGCTCGTGAAAATGGGAAGATTTCCATTTGAGCACATGGTACTTTACGTTATAGTCTTCGTTCTGCTGTACCCAGTTTATATGATTCATTCTGATACCTGTTTTCTGTCTGTCCGCGCCACTGGCTATCTGCGGTAATTAAAGTAGCTTCCCGAATTTCTGCTGCTGCCGCTGCCGTAGAGATTCGACCGGTTGAAAGGACTGTAAATGCTGCTCTTCTCCGCCTCGAAGTTTTTCTCCGCCGTAGCCTCCACCGTGCCTGCCTTTGCCGCCGCCTTTGCAGAAAATCCGTTTCCGCCCCATACTTTTTCAAGCGTATCCACGTCCGCCGCTTCCAGCTTCTTCTCATCCACCACAAGCCTGCCGTCCGAATTTCTGGTCACACCCGACGACGCCAGATCCCGTTCCGACGATCTGAACATGCCGTTTAACTGGGTCAGAATAAGCTGGTCAGATTTGGTTCCCGATTCCTCCAGATCATCTAACATATTGTTATACTGGTTCACAAAACTCTTCACATTCGACACGATCTGGTCTGTATTGCCGCTCTCCCTCGCCTTGTCGTAAATCGAATCTTTCTTTGTACTCTTCAAAGCATCCGCATACTCGCCTACCTGTCTTGCATGATACTGCATGTCATAGTAGAACTTCTGTGACTTCTGGGAAGAAGAAACAGGGGTTCTGTTCCCTATGCTGCCCGTGCTGGTACTCTTCGTATTTCCCAGAAGACTCGCCAGCCTGTTGGCGCGGCTGCTCGCACTGTTTCTGCTCAGCGCGCTCTGCAGAAGAGACATCTGCGATTTTTTTTGATTCTTTTTGTAGTTTACCATGCCGTCTCTGTAATTTCTCGTAATTCTCATGTCAGTTCCCCCTTGCCTGTCTTTTTCTGTTGCTATCTCTTATATCGGTCCGGCACATATTTCGTTAACCCCGTCTGTCACGAACAGCCACTCATTTGTCTCAAATGGATCGCTCTTCTTTTTAGGGGCGGGTGCCGCCGGTCATTCTCCCTAAACTTCCTCATCCACCTCAATACCCTTGATATCCGCCTCGATCAGCTTCATCTTATTTAGAATATCTTTGATCTCCGCTTTTATGGAATCGCCAGAGCCAGCCACGTCCATTCCTGCCTCCGCCATATCCTTTAAGAGACTGGCTTCCTCTCTGGCATCCTTCTCCTGCTCCCTGCGCGCTTCCTCCGCCTCGTGACTCTCCGCCCGGACTTCGTCAATTCTCGCCTCCATCAGCTCTTTCTGTTCCTTGCGGAGCTCGATCTTCTCCTCCTCGGCTTCCTTCTCCTCCGCCTTCTTCTCTTCTTCCTCGCGCGTCTCCTCGTAAGTCTCATCCACGTGGTCTTTGGCTTCATCAACCATCATACCCTGAATATCTTTACTTGCCTGCTCCATCACTTTTTGGGCATTATTCTGCGCGTCCGTCATCTCGTGGGACTTCAGACGTTCCTGCTTGATAGATCTGACTGCACCGTTATACGCCTCAAGAGCCGATTCCGCATTGCCTTCACGAATCTTAAATATCTGTTCCTCGCCGTCAATTTCCAGACATCTCTGCTGGTATTCTGTCAGCGGTCTGCCCTCTAATTCCTTCAGTCTCTCACGTTCTTCTTCCGTAAAATCTAAATCTGCAAATTCACCGTTCCCGGGATAATACCGGCGCTCCAGAAGCTCCAGATCCTTCTGCTCCTGAGAATCCTTCTCCACGCCATAGCCTTCCCGCAGATTTTCTTTTCTGTCCCGGCATTCCAGAATTCTATCACGGTTCACCATAATCTCTTTTTTCTGCTCCTCCGCAAGCGCCTCATACTTCGCTATGCTCTGATCCGTCTTGCGGTCAGTATCCCATGCGTTCTGCACAAACTCCATCGCCTTCTTCTGCGCCTGCTGCCTGCGAAGGGTAATGGGATCCTTATGCAGCGGCAGGTCCCCGGCAAAAATAGTCGCCTTTTTCTGCAGCTTTTCTCCCTTACGACCGCTCTCCGCAGCTCCATTCTCCTGCGTCTGGAGATTTGTATATATCATCTGGTTTTCATTGTTTCCCGCCTTAATCTGCATACCCGATCCCCCTTATCCGATAACGCGTATATTTCCCCGGTCAGTTAAACATTCCACATAGTAAATATCGGCGCTTTTCCCCGTTTCCTTAAGAAGGGAAAAACGCCGTCTGTAACATAAATCCGCCGTTTCATGGCATACCCGCAGAAATGCCTCTGACCATTTCACATATGAAGCGATTCCAGAAAAGCTTCACATCCTTCAAGCACATCCTTGTAAGTCACCTCAAAGTTCCCCGTATACCAAGGGTCTGCAATCGCCCTGCCGCTCCCCGCAAACTCCAGCAGTTTGTAGATTTTATGCTCTGGGTCGCCGCCGGCAATCCGCTCCATGTTGCGGACATTCGCATCATCCATTCCGATCAGGTAATCAAAGTCCTGATAATCCCGTTTCGTCATCTGGCGTGCCCTGTGGGGAACGAGCGGGATTCCCTCCTGCCGCAGTTTGTTCACGGTACCGTAGTGAGGCGGGTTGCCGATCTCCTCGCGGCTGGTGGCAGCGGAGTCGATGTGGAAGGAGGCGGACAAGCCTCTTTCCTTGACTAGGTGGGTGAGAAGGCTCTGGGCCATGGTACTGCGGCAGATGTTGCCGTGGCAAACAAAAAGTACTTTTATCATAACTCTAAAACTCCTTATAAATGCTGATTTTCCTTGATTTTACGGGCTTTTCAGGTTCTCCCATTTTTTGCAGTTTTACAATTTTTTCGGTATATCTTGGCATAAAATCGCATATCTTCTGTTTCAAAAGTTGTAAAAAAGTTGTAAAAGGTGGTAAAATGAGCCCCTTTTTTCAACTTTACAACTTTTTACAACTCAGCGGTTACATACCTTTTTCATCTCTTCCTGCACATCTTCAAAGTCAACATGCGTATACACATTCAATGTTACCCCGATATCGCTGTGCCCCATGATCTTCTGTAAAGTCTTCGGATTCATTCCCGACTTCGCCATGTTGGAACAAAACGTATGGCGCGCCACATGGGGCGTGATCACAGGAAGCTGTACCTTATAGATACTGTTATACTTTTCCCTGATATGCTGGAAATACTTCTCCCAATGGAGAGCCACCATCGGCATACCGTTCTTATCCAGATACAAGAAACCCGTTTTCCCATCCACCATCGGTTCTATCTTTGGTTTCGGACGGTTCTTCAAGATCTGTGCAAAGCACTCCTTCACATCATCCGTCATCGGCACAAGTCTTGTCCCGCAGTCGGTCTTCGTGTCTACGATAGTATACTGCATATTCCGTGTCCGCTGCAACTGATGGTCTACGTTGATGATACCATTCTCAATATCTATATCCGAAACAGTCAGACCGACAAACTCCGAAATACGCAGGCCTGTATGGAACAGGATGTAGATCCCTTCGTAGTACCTGCAAAAATGCCTGTCGTTTTTAATAAACTCAAGGAACTGTCTTTCCTGTTTTCTCGTGATTGCTTCCCGTGTTACGGAGTCATTCACTACAACGGTAGCGAGTTGGAACTCGAAGGGATTTTTACGAATCAAGTCATCATCCACGGCCATCTGAAATGCAGGTCTTACCACACCTCTCACCGTATGGATCGTACTATATCCACGACCGTCCTTTTGCAACTTAATCAGCCACAGCCTCGCATCGGATAGTTTCACCTTATCAATTCTCCTGTTCCCGAATTCTTCTTTCTTAAGGATATTGATCACAAAATTATAGCCGACACGGGTATTCTCCCTGACTCCTGTTTTTTGTGCAACATATTTCTTTACAAGTTCCAATACCGTCATATTACCGCCCGATAGAATCAAACCCGCATCCAGATCCCTTTGGAGTATCTTGATCTTATCCCTAAGCGGCATTTCATCCTTTACCCCCTGTGGCGTCGTATCGGTCCTTACTAACCGCCAACTGTACAGGTATCTCGTATTTCCCGCATTGTCAATGTACTTGTACATATACCTTCCGTCTTTTCTCTGGCTCTCTCCATTCTGCAAAATACGGTTTTTGCTATCCCGTCTTTTTGTACTCATAATGTCACTCCTTTCTTAACTGAAAAGAGCCCCGATATGGTATATCTATAATATACCATGAACGGGACTCATAATCTAGGTCAAAGTTAGTCTGCCACCCTCAGACCGAATTTACATAACAGTTACTTTTTCATCAATAAACTTTTCAAACACCTTCCTCTTGATCTGAACCTTTGTCCCGTTATAAATAATGAACTCCTCATTCGGATGCTCCTTTATGAACCGCCTGAGGGTCTTTTCCCCGATGCCAAAATACAGGGATGCCTCTTCTATCGTGAGCGTATATTTCTCCCACCAAGGCAAAGGAATGTCTTTTCCTACTATCATATCCGCAAATCCTCCTGTCAGAAAATTTGCTCTAATACAGAAAATAGAGACTTCCTCCTGTGTAATTTGAAATTGTTATGTCAACCTCTGGTTCTGTATAACCAGCAGCATTTTTCTATGCAATACTGAATTTGGGACAATTTGTGATGCCTGAATCCAATATTACTATCTATGCTTATCATGATACATGATGTTTTTTCTTATATCAACAATTCCGTTACTGCATTCGTCCATTTTTGTCACGTTTCTAATTTTACAATATTAAAAGGACTCCCCACTTTAGAGAAGTCCCCTTTGTACTTACTGCATATTTTATTATAATTTTCTATACTCTCCACTCTACACATACTGACACACGGAAATACTTTTAATCTCATCCGATAACATTATTTTTGTATTTCTTATGTCTATATCGTTCTGTATATCCAGAAAATACCGATCAGATACACCAAAGAATTTTGCAAGCCTAATTGACGTATCTGCAGTTATTTTTCTTCTGTCATGTAAAATATCCTGAATTCTTGATACAGGCACATGAATCTCCTTCGCCAAATGATAGGCAGATATTCCAAGTGGTATCATGAATTCTTCTAATAATATTTCACTCATTTTGGGAATTTCAATAAACATACTTCTTCTATCTGACCTTCCAGCCTGAACTGCCTTTATTAGATCTGGCAGAATTCTTATTTGCTTTACAGGCCACCCTCCCTGCTTTATTCTGGTTTCTCAATGATGTCCCTGCCTTACATGCCGCTACTTTAATGTTTGTCTTCGCTGGCTTTCTTCTGCGTACACTGCCCGCCAAAAGATTTTTAGACGAAAACCTCTCCCGATCAGATATCTTTTCATATGGTATAACGGTTACTATGGCTTGTCTGGCATTCGCAGCTTCCTTAAGCTGCTCGGCACTCTTTATCCCTTCATCCAGCATCCGCTTATTCAAATTTGTCACTGCATCTTCCGTAATCTCCTTAACCCAAACATTTTGATCACTTTCCTGCAGTTCTTCTACAACATCTTCCAAATTTGCAGAATAGCTTTCATACAGGGTACATTCTTCCCCATCAATTATATTCTGATATGTTATAGTCGTTTTCAATAGTTCAAATGCTTTTTCCTCAGAAATATCTGCTATTGTCATCATCATAGCAATAATCATGTCAATTCTTTCTTCTCTGTATTTATTCATATTGCTCACCTCCTTAATGCCGCCCAATGATTTTGGGTCTTTTATCTAACTTGTATAATTCTATGTAGCCCAATCTTTTCAAACAATTTAATGCTTTCAGTGTTTTAAAACAATATTGGTCAAATTCTCCATTTCTGAACTTAATTGTTTTTAAAACTTCTTCCGCTGACTTCCCTTTATGCCAATATGATTCTATATTTGCTACCAGCTCATCCCCTGTGCTGTCAGCCATTCTATCATAAATTAAGTCATAGACTATTTCCTTTTCTCCTTCATGCCTGTTTGGAGTTATGAAATCCAACCATTCTTTATTATACTCAAGCAATTCCAGCACATACAATTCTTTAACATTGTCTGTATCAAATTCGTATTCATACACATACGCAGTGCAGTTTTTATCATTGTTAGGCAGTTTTTTAATTGCCCACCTCATCGCCTGATCATAATTTGATGTCAAGTAGAAACCTTTTCCAAAGTCCTTACGGTTTTTAGCTTTTTCTAGATCAGGCTCGACAAAATATATTTTTGTACCATGATACAATTTCTTTATCATTTGCATTCCCCTGCTACATTCATATATTCGTTTTTAATAATTATAACAAATCATTTACAATTTGTATATACACTATTTAAAGCTGCTCTTATTAAAAACTTGAAAATTTAAGAATCACTATATAAAACTATCGCTCTTATCAATTTCACGCTCTCCCTACTTAACCATCTCACATAACTCGCAATATTTTCTCGCTACTTCCAACTCATCCTTTACATCCTGCATACAATTGTTCAATTCTACATATGGTACTTGCTCAATATAAAATATGTTTGCAAAATACCAAAATATCTTCCCGTAAAAATTATTTTTCACGCCTTTTACAGTATTCTGATGCCCATATCTAGTCTGAACATTTATATATGCCTGATCAACAAATGATTTCAAAACATCCATTTTGTCTCCAAATCGTTTACTAATATCTGGATAGCCTCCATCATTTATTACTGCAACATATTGTAAATCCCCAAATTCCCACACCTTTAACACTTCATAAAGAATTTCAAAAACCAAAATAGAAACATCCAACTTTTCATTACAAACAAGGGAATGTACCATGTTGGCTTTCTCTATTAGTTTTTCCATTCTCCGAATATCAATTGTTTCAAACAATTTTGATAGAATATTCGTTATTTCTCCCGCATCTTGCTCATTCTTCATCACAAATTTATCAAAATATACTTTATACTTATCCCAATAAGATTCATTCATTGTCCCAATGTCCAGCACCATCGAAAAATCTATAAACTTCTTTAAATACCTTTCAATATCAATAGACCCTTCATCTTTTCTTACTCCAAACATTTCCTCTACAGAATGCTCTAATTGCTTTCTATCTATTGCCATAATCACCACGACGTTATCTAAACCATAAAAAATATGATGCAGTCTTTCAAGTACCTTTATCGCATACTGTGGAATACACCTATCCAATTCATCCACAAATAATACAATTGTTCTTTCTGCCGCTATTTCCTGCAGCTTCTTCCTGACTTTTTCAATCGTCTGGCTAAAATTGAACATCACATCAAATTCGTTTTCCGCATCTTCCAATTCATCCTTATTATCTTTTATTTCATCCGCCAAGCTAATCAAGTTAATCCCTATCTTGTTCTCTATGTATAAACCAGCGATTTCCTTGATTTTTTCTTTTGCAATTTTATACCCAGCTTTCACTGTATTATCTATACCTTTACTAAGAAGTGTTTCGTCTTCCCTAATCGAAGCCAACATCGCTGATATAATTGCAACAGCAGGCTCTTCATAATAATCATGTTGCCAGCAATTATAATGAAACACAAAATATTTGTCACTATTCGTTTCCTCAGATTGAATCACTTTTAATTGCTCCTCAATCTCCTCTATCACAAAAGTCTTGCCAACTCCCCAACCTCCTTCGATGGCGAAGCAGCACCCTCTTTTTATATCTGACAACTGATTTACTATTTTAATAACATTTTCTACGAATTCCTCACGATTTAGCAAATCTAATCTTTTGTCCATAAGATTCCCCTTTCATCCAACTATAACCTGCAACCATATCTAATTCCATTTTCAGATATTTGTCTCTATTATATCTTTGTTTTATAGTTTCTTCAATTCCCAACACAAAAAGAACCCCTTCCATATGGAAAGAGTCCTTTTTGTCTTTTACTGCACGATATGTACGATTGCATCATCAACTCCTACAGTCATTCTATTAAAAGTACTTTATTTGTGTTACAATTTATTATAAAGACTGAAAAATTGTTACGACCACTATGTTCATATACATAATAAGTAATGCTCCAAACACTAAAACATAAAACACCCCGTTGTTCGGATATGTTAAAACTGGCATTATCCACCACAGCACAGAAATCCCTAAATAGACTACATTATCAAAAGATTCATTCACACCAGTAAAATATGAAATTATTGCAACTATCAATGGAGGAATTACGCTCATAATGAAAGTCAAAAATACTATCAAAAAATGGTTTCTTCTTTCTTCGGGTATATTATGGCTTTTAACCTTTTTTTCACATCTATACTTTTTCATAAATCCAAACATGAATATCACTCCTTTCTCCCGTTCTCAATTATTAAGCATTATGTTCATTACTCTCATGTGCTACATATTACTGGAACCATTTCATGAATTGGGCCACTACCATAAAGCCGTAAAAATTGCATCTTCCCAAAACTATGATGTGAATTTCTGCTTAAAATGGAATTATACATCCTGCTCTGACTGGTCCATATTTAAAGAAACTGAACAGATTGATATCCTTAAAGCTGGTTCTTTCAGCAAAATTGCTTTTTGTGGTATATGTATATTTTTCGCTCTTATTACATGCAATTTCTTTTTATTACTATCTTTTCTGTATGTAATACTTTTTGAATATTATCAAAACTGTACCTGCCTCTTTCCCAAAAATGATTACTATTACATACACCACTTAGATGAATTTGTTCAAGAGCCAAAATATATGGATGCAATTAGGTAGGATTTTTTCATCAGAAAAATATACCCCTATTTATTGGCTGTTGGCTTTATACTCTATATCATTATTTGTTTCATACTTTTATCCTTATCAATAGAGAATAAATTAACATTTTCACTAATAGTTTAAATTTCTAAAAGAATCTCCCTCTATGTTGAAGGAGATTCAATTTTTATTTTACTGCACAATATGTACAATACTGTCATCCGCGCCTGTTGTCTTGATCGTATAACCAAGTTCTATCGCATCACCGATGTATCTGTCCTGTATCGTATCAGGGTAATCAAACGGTGTCGCTGACACAATGGGCGTCCAGATCGTAATGCTGTGTTCTCCCTGTGATGCAACATCGTAAGTGCCTTCTACAATGCCAGGTGTCCTCTTATCGGGAGCCAGTTGGTTCGTATAGAACTTCATCTTCTGTAAATTACTTGAGATTCCGTTCTCATGACTTACACACATGGTATAGGTGATGGTGGTTACAGAATAATCAGCACTGTATTTGATGTCTCTCTCAAATACAACGGGAGTATCATAGATTCCTGAATAACTGTAAACAGTATCAGGGTTGTCACTCATAAATACATACAAGTCATTGAATACATTTGAGCCTGTAACAAGATTAACTGCTAATCTATCAAGAATGCTGTAACTGCTAATGTATGCTCTAGCAGAACTTGTATAGAACGGCTCCGTTCTACCGTCCTTACCAGTTAAAGCACTGATATTCGCATACTGTCTGCTGTTTGCAGGAACATCATTGTATCGCTTCTGTACCCTGTTGGATGTACCAAGAATATCATTCTGCCCATCATCTGAGCCAAAATATCTTGTAAGGTATTGAGTTAAGAAACTGTTTTCATATTTCAAAGTAACACGAAGTTCAAAACCCTGTCCTGCAGATACGATAGCAAACTTATTCTGGTTTACCATATCAATCCAAGCATCTGTAAGGTTGCCATATACATCTTTATCTTCAATGTAGTCTGCTCCCTGTGCTTCCAGTTCTTTCTTGTACTTGGAAGTATAGTTGCTCTTAAATAATACCTGACTGATATAGTAGCTTTCAGTCTGTGTTTTGCCTGCATTCTTAAACTGACCTATCGCTGATTGTACAGAATTTCCGTTGTAGCTGTAATTTGTCTTTGAATACTTGAAGAATATAATAGATCTTCTCCTGCTTGGGAATGTTACTTTGTTATTCCTGTTGCTTGGATTGTATTCAAAATCATACTGTGTATAAGTCTTTGTATGGCTGTCTACAATTGTCTTTGTTTCACCATTACTCAATCTGGTCGTAAACGATGTCGTAGGACCCATATGATGTAGTACGTTGTCATCCTGATTATATTGGTCAGGCACATTATTGGAATTACTGATGTTCTGCGGCCTCATCTCTTCCA
>ERZ778511.521-NODE-521-length-35595-cov-8.207316_pt1 | contig 35595 bp, 36 predicted proteins | sample MGYA00510347_ERZ778511 | MGnify/ENA primary metagenome ERZ778511 (study PRJEB29527, sample SAMN07138967) | mouse gut metagenome | material: feces | host: mouse | place: China:Nanjing | collected 2016-01-25 ...
CATCCATATTTTTATACTGTCAGTATGAAAATCCTTGGAATAAAGCTCTATTTCAAAGCTGAAAGGGCTGAACTGTTACTGTTTTGAATAAAAATGTTTTTACACTTATTGCAGAACCAATAGAAACATGATATGATGTAACCATCTTTTTTCAAAGGGCGTATCTGCCCAGATTCCCAAACCAGCAAGAGGGAGGAAATTTGTATAGTATTGTGTCAACAGCCATCGTATTCGGAATTCAGAGCATTTTCGTACAGGTGGAAGCAGATGTATGCGACGGAATGCCTGCATTTGAGATGGTGGGTGCGTTGTCTTCTGAGGTGAAGGAGGCAAAAGAACGAGTGAAAGCAGCCTTTCGGAATAGTAAAATACAATTGGCGCCTAAGAGAATTACTGTAAATTTTTATCCTGCAGATATTCGAAAAACGGGAACCAGTTTTGATTTGCCTATTGCCCTTGCGGTATTGTCAGCTTATGGAAGGGTTTCAAAGGAGTGCTTAAAAGGAATAATATTTGCCGGGGAAGTCAGCCTGAATGGGGAGATACGGCCCACAACAGGCATTCTTCCTATGGCCCTTGCAGCTCAGGAAGTAGGAAAGCACACCATTTGTGTTCCAAGAGAAAACATGAAGGAAGCCGGGGTTGTAAAAGGAATGGTTGTATTACCAGCAGATAATCTCAACCAGGTGATTGCTATGATAGAAGAGTTTTCCCACATGCCTGAAAAATACCAGGCAGACGCAAAGAGAAGGCAGTCAGAGCAGAAGGCGGAACATGCCCAAGAATGGGATTTTGCAGACATTCATGGGCAGAAGGTTTTAAAGCGTGTCTGCGAGGTGGCAGCTTCAGGAAGACATCATATGTTAATGATCGGGGCGCCGGGGGCAGGGAAAACAATGGCAGCCAGAGCAGCGGCCACAATTTTGCCTGATTTAACAGAGGAAGAGGCATTGGAGCTTGCCAAAATATATAGTGTCAGCGGCAGGTTTGAGCAGAGGGAAGAACGGTTTTGGGAGAGACCCTTTCGAAATCCCCATCATACCATCAGTGTTGCAGGTCTTGCTGGAGGAGGCGCTGTACCCAAACCAGGAGAATTGAGCCTGGCACATAAAGGGATATTGTTTTTGGACGAGCTGACAGAATTCAAAAGGGAAGTATTGGAGACTCTGCGGCAGCCTTTGGAAGAAAGGATGATAAGACTGGTAAGAAGCAGCGGAGTTTATCACTATCCAGCAGATGTGATGCTGATTGGCGCCATGAATCCCTGTGGCTGTGGGGCTTATCCAGACCATAATAAGTGTACATGTTCTCCTGCAGTCATCGGCCGCCATTGGAATAAACTAAGCAAGCCCTTGCTAGACCGTATGGATCTTACGATAGAAGTAAAACGGTTGTCACTTGTTGATATGGTAAGTACAGAGCCGCAAGAGACTTCAGAAGCTGTGAAAAAGAGGGTACAGGATGTACAGAATCTACAAAGGAAACGGTTTGCAGGAAGCGGCATTGTATCCAACAGCCGGATTCCTGTTTCCCAAATAAAAGAATTCTGTCCGATGGAACAAGAGGCAGAGAAGCTTTTACAGGAATATTTTGAGCGTTTTCAGATGAGCGCAAGAAGCTATTACCGAACCATCCGGGTGGCACGTACCATTGCGGATATGGAGCATTCAAAACGGATTTGCCGTGGGCATATGATAGAAAGCCTGAGATATCGGGGAATGGACAGAAATACATGGGAAATGATATGACTGGCAGGAATAAAATACATAATAAATATGAATACTGGTTTGCAGGGCTTTCTTCCATTTCTGGAAAAAAGAAAATCTATATTAGAACTATTTTTTTGGAAGCGGAAGAATTATATCGGATGAAGGCAGGACAATTGCAGAAAATTGCCTGGCTGACAGAAAAGGAGAAAGGAGCCATTGGGGCTGGGCAGAAGATTTCGGAATCAGAATTGGAGGATAGACAGCAGTATTGTTTTCAGAATGAAATTGGCTTATGCCTTTGGCAGGATGAGAATTATCCCAAACGCTTGAAACATATTTATAACCCACCCTATGGAATTTATTTTCGAGGAAGCCTTCCCGTCGAAAAAGCTCCTGCAATTGCAGTAGTAGGGGCAAGAAGCTGTTCTGCTTATGGGAAGAAAGTAGCTGAAATGATAGGGTTTTCCCTTGCAGAGCGGGGAGTATCTATCATCAGTGGCATGGCTGCTGGTATTGATGGTGCAGGTCATCAAGGGGCATTGCAAGCAGACGGGAGAACGTATGGAGTTCTGGGATGTGGAGTGGATGTGTGTTATCCCGCAAAGCACCAGAAGCTATATGAAGCCATTCCCAAAAAGGGCGGTCTCCTTTCGGAATACCCACCTCACACGAAGCCCCTTACTTTCTTTTTTCCCCAGAGAAACCGAATGATCAGTGGGTTGTCAGATGGTGTTATCGTAGTAGAAGCAAGAGAGAAAAGCGGTGCTCTGATTACGGCAGATTTTGCCTTAGAGCAGGGAAGAGAGGTTTATGCAGTACCAGGCAGGATTGGAGATAGATTGAGTCAGGGGACCAATCGGCTGATTCGGCAGGGGGCAGGAATGTTTCTGTCTCTGGAAGATTTTCAAAAAGAAATGGGGATTTTTGCAGATTTTATAGATTCTGCTGTCCGAAATGAAAAAATATCACTTGAAAAATCAGAAAGGTTGGTGTATAGTTGTGTGGATTTAAGTCCAAAAAATTTGGATGAGCTTATGGCGCAGACAGGATTTTCTTTTCTGAGGCTTGTGGAAATTTTGGAATCTCTCAGAGAGAAAGGCTGTATACTAGAAGTATATAAAAATTATTATATCAGGTCAGAAATTTTTGATTAGTATAAGGAACGAACAGTTAAAGGAGCAGGACACATGGCGAAATATCTGGTTATCGTGGAATCACCAGCAAAGGTGAAAACAATTAAAAAATTTTTGGGAAAAAATTATGAAGTGGCAGCATCGAACGGGCATGTGAGGGATTTGCCAAAAAGCCAGCTTGGGATTGACGTGGAACATGATTATGAGCCGAAATATATTACCATTCGAGGAAAGGGAGACATTCTTGCCAATTTAAGGAAAGAGGTAAAGAAGGCAGAAAAGGTATATCTGGCAACGGACCCTGACCGGGAAGGCGAGGCAATTTCCTGGCATTTATCAAAAGCATTAAAGCTGGAGGATAAGAATATTTACCGGATTAGCTTTAATGAAATTACCAAGAATGCCGTAAAAACTTCTTTGAAGCAAGCCCGAAAGATTGATATGAATCTGGTGGATGCCCAACAGACCAGGCGTATGTTAGACCGTATGGTGGGTTATCGAATTAGTCCCGTATTGTGGGCAAAGGTGAAGAGGGGGCTGAGCGCTGGTCGCGTGCAGTCTGTAGCCTTGCGTATTATATGTGACAGAGAAGAGGAAATTAATGCATTTATTCCTGAAGAGTACTGGACGTTGGAGGCGCAATTTGCGATTCCAGGAGAAAAGAAAGCCTTAACAGCTAAGTTTTATGGAGATAAAAATGGAAAGATAGTCATTAAATCCAAAGAAGAGATGGAGCAGGTGCGAAAGGCGCTGGAAAAAGAACGGTATCAGGTGCTGGATGTGAAGAAGGGGGAGCGTACAAGAAAAGCGCCTCTGCCCTTTACCACAAGTACCTTGCAGCAGGAAGCTTCAAAGGTTTTGAATTTCTCTACTCAAAAAACCATGCGTTTGGCGCAGCAGTTATACGAGGGAGTAGATATCAAGGGACAGGGGACTGTTGGTATTATTACCTATTTAAGAACAGATTCTGTGCGTATTTCTGAGGAAGCAGACCAGTCGGCCCGGGAATATATCCAGTCGAATTATGGGGAAAGGTACGTAGCAAAAGGCGGACAGGAGCAAAAGGGCTCTGGAAAGATACAAGATGCGCATGAGGCAATCCGCCCTTCTGATATCACTAGAACTCCAGTTATGATCAAAGAATCTTTAAGCAGGGATCAGTTTCGGTTATATCAGCTTATTTGGAGACGGTTTGCTGCCAGCCGCATGAGCAATGCGGTATATGAGACTACTTCCATTACCATTGGCGCCGGAGATTATCGGTTCCATGTGTCCGCTTCTAAGATTATTTTTGAAGGATTTATGTCTGTCTATACCAATGAGGAGGATGAGAAGAGTGAAAATAATGTGCTTTTAAAGTCTGTTGACAAGGATACCAAGCTGAATTTGAAAGAATTGGAGGAAAAGCAGCATTTCACTCAGCCGCCAGCCCATTTTACGGAGGCTTCTTTGGTAAAGGCATTGGAAGAACAGGGAATTGGACGACCGAGTACCTATGCTCCTACTATAACTACTCTTTTGGGAAGAAGGTATGTGGTAAAAGAGAATAAGAATCTTTATATTACGGAACTGGGAGAAGTGGTAAATTCGATTATGCTGGAAGCATTTCCAACCATTGTAGATGAAAATTTTACTGCAAATATGGAATCTCTGCTGGACAAAGTAGCAGAAGGGATTGTCGGCTGGAAAGCAGTGATCAGTAATTTTTATCCTGATTTAGAGGAGGCAGTACAGGCGGCAGAGAAGGATTTGGAAAAAATACAGATTGAGGATGAGGTCACAGATGTGGTCTGTGACTTATGCGGTCGGAATATGGTGATTAAATATGGACCACATGGAAGATTTTTGGCCTGTCCAGGATTCCCAGAATGCCGCAATACAAAGCCATATCTTGAAAAAATAGGTGTGGAATGTCCAAAATGTGGAAAAGAAATTGTAATGAAAAAGACAAAAAAGGGCAGGAGATATTATGGTTGTGAAGATAATCCTGACTGTGATTTTATGAGCTGGCAGAAGCCTTCCAAGGAAAAATGTCCGGAATGCGGTGGATATATGGTGGAAAAAGGAAATAAGCTGGTATGCGCAGATGCTCAATGTGGATTTGTCAAAGAAAAAGAAAATCAATAAAAGTATTTGAAAAGCGTCAATGGAAGTTGTGTCGATTTTTGAGAAAAAATAGCAAGAATAGTGTGAAAATTAAAAAAATTGATAAAAAAGCCAGGGAAAATAGAAGAAACTTATTGAAATTTGTCAAAAACCATGGTAGAATTCAAAACAATACAACAGGTGTAACGTTTTAAAATTGGGAGGAGTTCTATGAGTGTCCAGTTGCTAGATAAGACAAGGAAGATCAATAAGTTGCTGCATAATAACAGTTCCTCAAAAGTAATTTTCAGTGATATCTGTGAAGTTTTGACAGAGATTTTGGAATCTAATATCCTGGTAATCAGCAGGAAGGGAAAGGTCTTAGGAACGAGCCATGAAGCGAGGACAGAGGAGATTAAAGAGTTGATTGCGGATGAGGTGGGTGGATTTATTGATCCGTTATTGAATGAGCGTCTGCTGGGCATTTTATCTACCAAGGAGAATGTTAATTTGGAGACGCTGGGCTTTGTTTCTGGTGACGTGCGCAGCTATCAGGCAATTATTACACCCATTGATATTGCAGGAGAGAGATTAGGAACCTTGTTTGTGTATCGTCAAGAGAAGCAGTATGATATTGATGATATTATTTTGAGTGAGTATGGAACCACAGTAGTTGGATTGGAAATGATGCGTTCGGTCAATGAGGAGAGCGCGGAGGAGAACCGGAAAGTGCAAATTGTAAAATCGGCGATTGGTACACTTTCTTTTTCAGAGTTGGAAGCCATTACACATATTTTTGATGAAATGGAAGGGAAAGAAGGAATTTTAGTTGCCAGCAAAATTGCAGACCGGGTAGGCATCACCAGAAGCGTTATTGTGAATGCACTCAGGAAATTTGAAAGCGCTGGGGTAATCGAATCCCGTTCTTCAGGGATGAAAGGTACTTACATTAAGGTACTCAATGACGTGGTATTCGATGAGCTGGACAGGATAAAAAAACAGAATATGAAGCATAACTAAAGGGAATTAGTTATTTTACGAAAAAGGATTTGTAGGTGAAAGCTATAAGTCCTTTTTGTACGCAAAAATAAAATTGAGAAAATAAGGAAGAGAAATAATATCATTAATTTAGGAAGAGAAACAGGAAAAAGATAGGCGAGAAGGAAAAAGATACCTCCAATTATGATAGTATCGACAATATGACACAAGATAATGTTAAAATTAATGAAAAACTACAAAAAATACTTGCAATATCTTTTCGTTAATTATAATATATAAGGTAGAATGCAATGCGGTCTAATAAAAATTGGGGTATTAGGGCAGATATTAAGAAGATGGAAGGAGCAATTGTTATGTTAAGCAGTGGTATTTATGATTATATTGACGTTATGAATAAAGCCGCAGATGCCGCATGGCTGCGGGATACTGCCATCAGCAACAATATTGCCAATGGCGATACACCGGGATATAAGCGGCAGGATGTGAATTTTGAAGGAGTTTTTCAAAGAGAGCTTGGAAAAATGAAGTATGTCTCTTTGGATGAGAAAATAAGTGATATTAATGAGGGGCATATGGACCATTTGGATGCACAGATTTATACAGATGCAGAGAATTATTCCTACCGGCTAGATAAGAATAATGTGGACCCAGAACAGGAATATGCAGAGCTGGCATCTACAAGAATTAAATATACTGCTTTGATCGACAGTATGACGAAAGAATTCCAGAGAATCAAGAGTGTCATTAAGTAGGACAGAGTTACATAAAAATAGAAAATGGGAGGAATCAGTATGTCGTTATTTCAATCTTTTAATATCAATACATCTGGATTGACTGCACAGCGGTTTCGTATGGATGTAATTTCTGAAAATGTTGCGAATGTAACAACGACAAGGACCGAGGATGGCACGCCGTATACTCGTAAGATTGTAACTTTTCGGGAGAAAAATGTAACACCTTTTAGCAAGGTATTAAGCAATACCAGGGAAGCGTATTTGGGAAATGGCGTGAAAGTGTCAAAGGTTTCCGAGGACACAGAGAGTGAATATGTGATGAAATATGATCCATCTCATCCGGATGCAGATGAGAATGGATATGTCTCTTACCCGAATGTGAATATTATCACAGAGATGACGAATATGATAGATGCCAGTCGGTCCTATGAGGCAAACCTTACGGCTTTTGAAACCAGTAAGGCGATTGCACTGAAGGGATTGGAACTTGGAAAATAAAGCTTTAAGTAAGCAAGAGAATGAATCATAAAGTCAGGGAGGTTTCTTAGATGGATATTTCAGTGTTAAGTAACGTTGGTTCACAGTACATAAAAAATGCGGCGATGGAAAATGATCAGCTTACAGTCAAGGATAAAGGGTTTGACAGTTTACTTCAGTCAGCCATGGGCCTGGTGAATGAAGCCAGTGATTTACAGAACCAGGCAGAAGAAGCAGAAGTGCAGTTTATGTTGGGGTATGCAACGAATACTCATGATTTGAATGCAATACAGGAAAAAGCAGATATCGCTTTGAATTATACCATAGCGGTCAGAGATAGAATGGTTGAGGCTTATAAAGAGATTATGAATATGCAGATTTAGTAGTAAGTCGTTAGAACGGGATGGGTGGAAAGTTACATGCAGGAGAGAATTAGAGAGGTTCCGAAAAGGATACTTGAATGGTGGAATAAGTTTTCGGTAAAACAAAAGACATTGATTGCAAGTATTGCGGTTGCGGTTATCATCGGGCTGTTGATTGTTACAAAAATTTTCACGACACCTACGATGGTCTCCATTCGAAAATGTGAGAATACCAAAGAAGCTGCACAGGTGAAGGAATTGTTAGATGGAGAAGGCATTTTTTTCGAAGTCTCTGATGATGGTCTTGAATTCCAGGTGAAGGCGGCAGATCAGGCAAATGCAGCAATTTTGCTTGGAGAAAATGGGATACCAGCAGCTACATATGATTTGGAGAATGTATTTGAAGGCGGCTTTAGCAATACAGAGTCAGATAAGACAAAACGTTACCAGCTTTATATGGAGAGCCAGTTGGAGGAGGATTTAGAACAATTGGACTCTGTTAGAACAGCTACAGTGAATTTGAGCATGCCAGTGGATGATGGAACAGTATTGGCATTGGAGGAAGATTCTTATGCGGCTGTTACATTGACGTTGGCAGATGAGATGGACGAAGAGGTTGCAGCAGGGTTAGCCAAGTGGATTGCAACGGCAATTGGAAATAAGACTACAGATGATGTAACGATTATGGATTCATCTGGAAATATGCTTTTTTCAGGCGGCGATTCTGCTACTGCCATGGGCAATGCAACGACACAGCTTGCTTATAAAACCAAGGCGGAAGCAGCAGTGAAGAGCCAGGTAAAAGATGTTATGATGGGCACCAATGTATTTAACAATGTTTCGGTAGGGCTGAATCTGAATGTGAGCTTTCGGGATACCAAAGAGACAACACACAGGCAGTATACCGAAGATGGTGCAGAACATGGGCCTGTGACCAGCAGAAGACAGTTTGAGTCAGAAACCACAGGAGGCGTAGAAGGAGTTCCGGGAACTGATCCCAATGATGATGATACGGGATATATGTTGGAGGATGGAGCAACCTCTACCCAGTCGACTACAGAATTGAATGAAGAATATACAAACAATGAGCAGATTATAGAGACCACAGGCGGTGCAGGTGAGATTGATTATGCGAATTCTTCCATTACTGTAGTGGCTAGTCAATACCGGAGTTATAGTGAGGATGCTCTGAGAGAAAGCGGCCAGTTAGATGATATGACCTTTGACGAATTTGTAACAGCGAATCGTGAAAGGGTAAGAATGGATTTGGATGAAGAATTTGTGCAGATGGTAGCGCGAGCAACAGGATTTCCAGAAGAAAATGTAATGGTTGTAGGATATGAGGTACCATTTTTTGAATATTCAGACAGTGGGAACAGAGGCGTGATGGATTACTTGCCAGTGGCAATTGCCCTTATCATTATGGCAATGCTGGGATATGTGGTATTTCGCAGTACCAGACGGGAGCAGGTTGCAGAAGTGGAGCCTGAGCTTTCGGTAGAGACTTTATTGGCATCTACGAAAGAGGCGGAAGAAGATTCCTTAGAAGATATCGGGTTCTCTGATAAATCTGAGACGCGCATTTTGATTGAAAAATTTGTGGATGAGAATCCAGAAGCAGTGGCATCATTACTGCGAAATTGGTTAAACGAGGAGTGGGAATAGGTTATGGCAAATTCAGAAGAATATAATGGCGTCCAGAAAGCGGCAATTCTACTTATTGCGTTAGGGCCAGAAAAATCAGCTTCCATATTCAAACATTTGAAAGAGGAGGAAATTGAGGAATTAACCTTGGAAATTGCCAATACCAGAAGTATTTCTCCCCAGACGAAAGAAGATGTATTGAATGAGTTTTATCAGGTTTGTCTGGCACAGCAATATATTGCAGAGGGCGGTATCGGCTATGCGAAAGAATTGTTGGAAAAAGCGCTGGGAGAAGAGAAGGCACAGGGGGTTATTTCAAAACTTACTGCGTCCTTACAGGTGCGCCCCTTTGAGTTTGTGCGTAAAACAGACCCAGCCCAGCTTTTGAACTTTATTCAGGATGAGCATCCGCAGACGATTGCAATGATTCTCTCTTACTTATCGGCGGGGCAGGCAGCTATGATTATTGGGTCCTTGCTGCCAGAAAAGCAGGCAGATGTGGCGAAACGTATTGCAATGATGGATCGAACATCACCAGATGTTATAAAGGAAGTGGAACGCGTGCTAGAACGAAAACTTTCTACTTTGGTAAATCAAGATTACACAATTGTAGGTGGCGTAGATGCGATTGTTTCTATCTTAAATACGGTAGACCGCTCTACTGAGAAACATATTATGGAAACTCTTGAAATTGAAGAGCCTGAATTGGCAGATGAAATCCGTAAGAAGATGTTCGTATTTGAAGATATCCTTCTTTTGGATGACCGTGCAATTCAGCGTGTTCTCCGTGATGTAGATAACAATGAGCTGGGAGTTGCTTTAAAGGCAGCAAATGAAGATGTACAGAATGTAATCTTTAAGAATATGTCCAAACGTCTGGCTACTATGATTAAGGAAGACATGGAATTTATGGGACCAGTACGTATGAAGGATGTAGAGGAAGCGCAGCAGAAGATTGTAGGTATTATACGTAAGCTGGAAGATTCAGCAGAGATTGTAATCTCCAGAGGCGGAGGTGACGAGATCGTTGTCTAATTTATATAAGCAGCGGTATATCGTTGCAAACAATAATGCAAGGGTGATTAATTCTGACAGCAAAATAGAAGAACGCATGCAGGAGCTAAGAAAAGAAATGGCGAAACAGGCATTTCTTCAACAATCGGAAGATGGATTTGTAGCGGGCTTGCAGGCGGATTTGGTAGAGGCAGTTCCAAAAGAGGAAGAAATTTCTCCCAAGGAACTGCTAGAGCAAGCTAAGATAGAGTCAGAAACAATGCTGGCAGAGGCCAGAAGTCAAGCAGATGCTCTTCTCGCAGAGGCGAAGGAGGAAGCTGTTTCCATTCGAAAACAGGCGGAAGAATCCGGGTATGAGAATGGATATGGAAACGGCCTTCAGGATGGAACCCAAAAGGCTGAAGCAGAACTTGCCGTCCAGAAAAAGAGGATGGAAGACGAACAGAATCAAATCAAAGAGGAATACAGGCAAAAGATCGAAGAGTTAGAGCCATACTTGGTAGATATTGTAGCAGATGTATTTGAAAAAGTATTCCATGTACAGTTTGATGATAAGAAAGAGATCTTGATTTATCTGATACAGCAGGCAATATTAAGTACGGAAGGAACCAAAGACTTCCAGGTACGGGTAAGTTTAAAAGATTATGAGTTTATGGAGAATCACAAAAATGAAATCACAGAGCGGGTAGGCGAAGCTGTCAATATAGAAATTATGGCGGATGCGAGCCTGAAGGAAAGGCAGTGTATGATTGAGACAGATTCTGGTGTATTTGATTGTGGTTCAGATGTCCAGCTCGACAACTTGATAAAAGCGCTGCGGTCATTAAGTTTGTGAGGAAAATATCGTGACATATAATTTAGATAAATATTATCAGTTAGCAGATAAAAATTATTACAGACATTTGGGGAAAGTAGTAAAAATTGTAGGACTTACAATTGAATCTGTAGGACCGAACGCCAAACTGAGTGACTTGTGCCGTATTATTGTTGATAAGAACAAAAATATTTCCATTATGGCAGAAGTAGTGGGATTCCGGGATAAAAGACTGCTTCTTATGCCTTATGAGAGTGTAGAGGGATTGGGCGTAGGGTGTATCGTAGAGAATACGGGACATCCTTTGTCTGTTTATGTAGGCGAAGAGATGCTTGGACATACGCTAGATGGGATGGGAAGACCTACCGATATTGAAGAGCTGACATTACGAGAAGAGTATCCGGTAGATGCAGCTCCGCCGGACCCTATGGAAAGGGTAATTATCAGCGAAGTGCTGCCATTGGGAGTGAAGGCGGTAGATGGTTTGATTACCGTTGGAAAAGGACAGAGAATTGGCATTTTTGCTGGGTCAGGTGTTGGGAAAAGTACGTTGTTAGGAATGTTTGCTAGGAATACCAGGGCAGATATCAATGTGATTGCACTGATCGGTGAGCGAGGGAGAGAGGTTCGGGAATTTATAGAACGGGATATGGGGGAAGAAGGAATGCGACGATCGGTTGTGATTGTGGCGACTTCCGATCGCCCAGCTCTTTTACGCCGTAATGCAGCTAAGACAGCTACAGCTATCGCAGAGTATTTCCGGGATCAAGGGAAGGATGTGTTGCTGATGATGGATTCCCTGACACGTTTTTCTATGGCACAACGAGAAATTGGACTTGCGTCTGGAGAACCTCCTGTGACCAGGGGATATCCTCCTAGCGTATATTCTGAGATGCCAAAGCTTCTAGAGCGGGCAGGCAACTCAGACAAAGGCTCTATTACAGGGCTTTATACGGTATTGGTGGATGGGGATGATTTTAATGAACCGATTACAGATACTGCACGAAGTATTCTGGATGGGCATATTATGTTAGATAGAAAGTTAGCCCATAAGAATCATTATCCTGCCATTGACGTGCTGCAGAGTATTTCTCGTGTGATGAGTTCCATTGCAAGTGGGAAGCATAAAGAAGCAGCCGGAAAATTAAAAAATGTAATGGCAACCTATCAGGAAGCAGAAGATTTGATTAATATTGGAGCTTATAAAGCTGGTTCTAATAAGAATATTGATTACGCCATTGAAAAGATAGATGCAGTTAACGACTTTTTACTGCAAGAGACCCATGATAAATTCTCCTTTGAAGAAATTATGGAAATGCTGGAAGGGCTATTTTAGGTTATGGCTAAATTTACATATAGAATGCAGAATATTCTTGATATAAAATATAAATTAGAGTCTCAGGCGAAGACATCCTTTTCCCTTGCAGCCGCAAAGCTGAATCAGGAAGAAGAAAAATTAGAAGGACTGCATCAGCGCAGACGGGCATATGAGGTGCGGGCGAAAGAGCTTGTGTCAGACAAATTGAATTTTCAGGATATTAAAGTAAATCGTATTGCCATTGAGACTACAAAGGGGGCAATCCAGAATCAAGTGGTTGCGGTGCATGTGGCAGAGCGTAACTTAGAAAGTGCGAGGCGCCATTTGCAGGATGTGATGACGGAGAGAAAAACCCATGAGATTTTAAAAGAAAAAGCCTTTGATGAGTTTAAAAAGGAATTGGAAAAAGAAGAGAGTAAGGCAGTGGATGAACTGGTAAGCTTCACCCACAACCATGACAAGGAAGAATAAAGGTGGTGGACAGTATGGCGGAAGATATATTAGAAGAATTGGGCGAAGAATCAGGAGCTTTAGATAAGAAGGCACGTAAGAAAGCAGAAAAAGCCAGAAAAAAAGAAGAAAAGAAGCAGAAAAAATTAGAAAAAAAGCAAGCACAAGGTGAGGAATCAGAAGCAGAAGAGGAAGGCGGCAGCAAAATAGCTGTAGTTCTTGCAACGATTGTCTTTATTGCTATTTGGTTGGCAATCTTGGCTCTTATTGTTAAAATGGATATTGGTGGATTTGGTTCTACTGTACTCCAGCCTATTTTAAAGGATGTACCGATCATTAATAAGATTTTGCCAGAAACGGAGCAAGAACCAGTAGTAGATGCGCAATATCCGTATACTACATTGGACGAAGCTATTAACCGAATTAAGGAATTGGAACTGGAGCTTTCCAATGCCCAGTCACAATCAGAGGGCAATTCTGACAATGTGGCTCAGCTAGAAGCAGAGGTTGCAAGGCTTCGGGAATTTGAAAATGAACAGTCTGCCTTTGAAGAAGAAAAAACCAAATTTTATAAAGAGGTTGTGTTCAACGAAAATGCACCCGATATATCTGAATATAGAGCATATTATGAAAGCATAGATCCTGCAAATGCGGAAGTTTTATATAAACAGGTGGTACAGCAGCAGGAAGCAGATACGAAAATTCAAGAATATGCCAATACTTATGCCGAAATGAAGCCAAAGCAGGCAGCAGCGATTATGGAGGCCATGCAGGATAATTTAAAATTAGTAGTAAAGATTTTGCAGAATATGGAAATAGAAGCAAGAAGTGACATTCTTGCAGCTATGGATTCAGAGGTAGCAGCAAGAGTTACTAAGATGATGGAGCCATAAATTTTTAGAGGAAAACATGTGGTTATAGGGTTCCGCAAGGGATCATATAATAAATAATCTGGGAAGAAAGGAGGAAGAAGTATGACCAGTAGTAAGATATCTCAGCTTGCGGCTTTGATGAGAAGTTCGGAGCTGATGGATACCCAAAAAAGTTCCAAGCAGGAAAATGGTCCAGCATTTGGAGCATTGTTAAGCCAGACGTCAGATGGTGGAAAGCAGAATGCTTATCCCTGGAATGGGACTGGAGTTTTGCCACCCAAAGTGGAGATGGCCAATCAGACAGCTTTTGTAAAGGAATCTTCTGGAGCAGGATTGAAAGGAAATGGGATTAATCAAAACAGTAGCACAGATATTCAGAATAAACTGCCAAAGGATACCATGGAAAAGCTGAATACTTTTGAGGAAAAGGTTACAGAAGCAGTGGCTGAAGAGCTAGGGGTTACCAAAGAGGAAGTCATAGAAGCTATGGAAGCTATGGGCTTGACGGTACTGGATATTATGGACCCGTCAAAGTTGGCAAATTTGGTGATGGAATTGACAGGCAGCGAGGATATTGGAGCCTTGTTGTTAAGTGAAGATTTTCAGCAGATTCTTGGGGAAATTGGAGAATTATCTAAGGAATTGATTGCAGAGTTGGGGCTTACACCAGAAGAATTGCCACAATTTATGGAACAGTTGCAGTCAATGATAACAGATGATGCAAAGGAAGTACCATCTGATATCCCAGAGCAGGAAGTATCACAGTCAGAAGCAGAGACAGAAATTGTAGAGTCACAGGAGCCAAAGCAGGAGGTAGAGACAGTTCAATCCTCATCTGTAGAGACAATTGCTATAACAGAGCAGAAAGTAAAAAATGAGAGTATCAGGGAAAACGCTGGAAACACCACGGAAGTAGAACATACTGAAGGGGAACGTGAAGGCCAAAATCTCACAGTGGATGAAACAGAGCAAGGAGATTCTACGGAGAATGGGGAGGAAGGTTCTACAGAAAAATCTCTGACAGAAATGACAGAGAATAAGAGTACTGCAAAAGCAGAGGATTCTTCTCAACATCATGTGACATACCAGACTACAGCTCAGACGGTGAATCAGGGACAGGCAGTGGAAGTTACTCAAACGGTGGTTCAGACCAGAATTGATGTAGAAGATATTATGCGGCAAGTCAGCCAGATGACAAAGATTATGGTAAGCCAGACAGAATCATCCATTGAAATGCAATTGAATCCTGCTAATTTAGGAAAAGTATATTTGCAGGTGGTTTCCAGGGAAGGTGTGATTACCGCCCAGCTTGCAGCTCAGAACGAAGCCGTTAAGGAGGCTTTAGAAAGCCAGGTTGCCATCTTAAAAGAGAACATGAATCAGCAGGGCATAAAGGTGGAAGCAATTGAGGTAACCATCGCCAGCCATGAGTTTGAGCGCAACTTAGAGCAGAATCAGCAGAATCAGGCTAGCCAGCAGCAAGAAGCAGAAGGGCAGAAGGCTTCCAGAAGGAATATTAACCTGAACAATCCAGAAGAATTGGAAGGAATCATGTCTGAGGAAGAGAATTTGGTGGCAAAAATCATGTCAGAACAGGGAAACAGCGTGGATTTGACAGCATAAAATATGCATAAGACAATTATGTTAGAAAGGAGAATCCTATGGCAATTACAGTACCAGTAAAAAATGGAGAAATTGTAAATGGATACGATCCTGCAAAAGAAGCAGAAGAAGCTAAGAAGGAGAGAAGTGGCGGTGCATTGGGAAAAGAAGCCTTTCTTCAGCTTTTAGTGGCTCAGATGAAGTATCAGGATCCTTTGGAGCCTACCTCCAACACAGAATATATTTCCCAGCTTGCAACCTTTTCATCCTTGGAAGAAATGCAAAATATGCGTGCTTCTTTGGAATCCTCACAGGCCGCAAACTTAGTTGGAAAAACCGTAATTATGGGAGTTGAGATTAACGGTATTAAGAATTATGTATCTGGAAGTGTGGAACAGGTTCGTAAGGAAGGAAATAAAATATATTTATCCATAGATGGTGATTGGTATAATATGGATGATCTTGATACGATAGTGGATGATGAATACATGGAAGCAACGTTGATTGGAGAGGATTTTGAAAAAGAAATAGCAAAAATGCCAGATCCGAAAAACTTGACGATTGAACAAAAGGAGCATTTGCAGGCGATTACAGGCGCTTATAATAGTCTTACCGCTTACCAGCAAAAATATATTGAAAAATATTGCAAGGATGCGTACAATAAGTTTAAGGCATTGGTGGCGAAGATGAATGAACTGAGTCCTCCTACTGGTGACAAAGACGATGCCGGTGATAAGGACGAGGCTGGTGACAGTACAGAAGGAAGTGGAGGTACACAAGGAACTGAAACGACCAATTAACAGGGATGGCGCCTCAGAGTGAATCAAAGAGGATAGCAGGGAAGCTTAAGAACGGAGAGATATTATGAATAAAATTTCAAATCAATTCTCTTCCATTGAACAGATTACAGATCAATATCTGAAGTTAAACAGCCAAGGCACAGCCGCCATGGAAGGGGAATTGTCCTTTGGCGATATTTTAAAGCAGAAGCAGTCTGTGAGTGAAAGTTCTTTACTGAAGTTTTCCAAACATGCTTCCATGCGTCTTAAGAGCAGGAATATAGAACTTTCCACGGAGCAGAAAGAACGTCTGGAAACAGGGGCGGAAAAAGCAGAAGCGAAGGGAATGAAGGAATCCCTTGTCATCGTTGACTCATATTCGTTTATTGTAAATGTACCAAATAAGACAGTGGTAACCGCAATGGATCAGACAGAGTCCGATGAAAATGTATACACTAATATTGATGGAGCCGTAATTATCTAGCCGGACCTAGCGAGGAGGCAGAGGGCCCCCGAATGACAGAAGGGGCCATACGGCAGCAATTATTTTGCAAAGCGAAATAGTTGTATCCAAGTTAAGAATCAGGAGGTCATTTCGTTATGATGAGAGCATTGTATTCTGGCGTGTCAGGATTGAAAACACACCAGACAAAGATGGACGTAATTGGTAATAATATTGCAAACGTAAATACGGTTGCATTCAAGTCATCCAGTACTGCATTTAGTGAAATTATGTATCAGAATATGTCTGGTGCATCTGGAGCAACTGCCAATAAGGGTGGTGTCAATGCCAAGCAGATTGGTCTTGGTGTTACCACTGGTTCCACATCAATCAATATTACCTCTCCAGGTGCAACACAGACCACTGGAGACGGCTGGGATTTGAGAATTACTGGAGACAGTTTCTTTATTGTAAACAATGGTACAGAGAATCTGTTCACGAAGGCAGGCGCTTTTTATATTGATGGTGCAGGAAATCTTGCAACAAAAGCAAATGGTTACAATGTTATGGGTTGGCAGGTAGACCCACAGACAGGTGATATCAGGAAAGATACCGTTTCCGTATTGAATATCATGAATGAGGCAAACCAGACCTCACCGCCAGAGGCAACAACAATGGCAACCTGTAGTGGTGTTTTGGATATCAACAATAAACAGGTAAATTCAGACAGTGGATACATTCTCAGCCTGAACTTTTACGATGGACTAGGCTATAATTATAATGCTAAGTTCGCAGTAAAGACCATTAATCAGGATGAAAAGAGTTATACAGTGGAGCTGACAGATATTACAGATTCTACAGGGCGTTCTGTTCTGAATGATTATGCAGCAAGTCTCACAGGTAATTTTGCTACAAATGAGGAACGTTTAGATGCTGCAAAAGCAAATCTTTTTGGAGCTCAGGGCACTAGAGTTGAGAGAAACTATAAGATGGATCCGAACTTTGAATACCTGGCAAGCGGCAATATTCGTGATAAGACAACAGGTAAGGAATTAAGATTTGAGGACCAGAATGGTACCAAGAGATACGTAAGTGATGATGGAGCAACTTCCTATTCTGTCACAGATGTGTTTGGTATCACAGGCGCTGCGCTGGATTTCTTCGATGGAAGAACCGGTATCACCCAGCAGGGAAATTCTGCAGTATTTACTTATGAGGATACAGTTACAGGTTATATTTTGGATTACAATGAAGATGGATTAAACCCAGGAACCTTTAATTTCATTGGAACCTTGGATAATCAGAATGGAAGTAGCGTAGGCTTCAACCTATCCAATATAGGTACTGAGTTCCAAAATATTAGCATGGACTTTAGCAAGTCAACCTGTTATGAAAATGGAAATAACTGTACATTGGATTTGCTCAAAGGCGATGAGCAGAAGATTAATGGAACTGGTCGAAAGCTTGGAGCTCTTACCGGGCTGCAGGTGCAGGAAGACGGAAAAATTTTTGGTTCCTATGATAATGGTAACACAGCTTTATTGGGACAGATTGCAGTAGCAGTATTTGCGAATCCCTCTGGTTTGGAGAAATTGGGAGACAACTGCTACAGAACTACTTTGAACTCTGGAGAATTTGATGGAATTGGCCAGGATATTACCGCAGATGGCGGCAAGATGTCCAGCGGCGTTCTGGAAATGTCCAATGTAGACCTTTCCACAGAGTTTACTGAAATGATTACCACTCAGAGAGGTTTCCAGGCCAACTCCAGGATTATCACAACTTCTGACACATTATTAGAAGAGCTGGTTAACCTGAAACGTTAATGAATTATGATACATATTGGGGGACTGTGTTTCATAGTTCCCCAATAGATACATAACTGTGAGGTTAGATACCATGATAGAAGTTACGAAATTGAATGGTTCCACGATCTTAGTAAATGCAGAATTAATTGAAAGCGTGGAAGAAACACCGGATACTGTCCTTTCTTTTGTAACTGGGAAGAAATTAATTGTAAAAGAAAGTAGACAAGAAGTAAAAAATTTAGTAATATTATACAAGAGAGAAATTATGACAACAGGTTTTCCCTGGTTGGAAAAAGAATAGCTATGGAATATGGTTCCATTAGCAGGATTTACGGATAGAATATATTTCATGGATGAAAAGGGCAGGTGGCTAAAGTGGATATAGCGTCTATATTGGGAATTGTACTTGGAATTGTGTTGTTTGTGTTTGGAGTGCTTGTTGGTGGTGGAAATCTTGTCAGGGACTTCTGGGATGTGCCTTCGGTAGTCATCACAATTGGAGGTTCTTTGGTTGGTGTGCTTGCATCTCACAAACTTCCGGATTTTATTAATGGACTTAAGTCTATTACTCTGACATTTAAGGGAACGAAAGCGGATGTAAGCGAAGTAATTAAGAATATTATTGATTTATCAAACATAGCAAGAAAAGAAGGGCTTCTAGCATTGGAAGAAGCTGCGAATGGGATTGAGGATGAGTTTTTGAAAAAGGGCGTTATGCTTGTTGTGGACGGAACAGATCCGGAGCTGGTAAGAGGAATTATGGAAGCGGATTTGATTAGCGTGGAAGAGCGGCATAATGTAAATATTGGATTTTGGAAGGCTTGGGAAGGCTTAGGGCCTGCCTGGGGTATGATTGGTACATTGATTGGTTTGATCAACATGTTGGCAAAGCTGGATGACCCGTCAACGGTAGGACCTTCCATGTCGGTGGCATTGGTTACCACATTGTATGGTTCACTGATTGCAAACTGGCTCTGTAACCCTACAGCGGCAAAGTTAAAAGTGAATAATGACGAAGAAATCAGGATTAAGGAAATTACAGTGGAAGGATTGTTATCCATTCAGGCGGGCGAGAATCCCCGTGTAATTGAAGAAAAATTGAAATCCTTCCTGTCTCCGAAGATGCGTGCAAGCATGACGGAACAGGGCGGAGGTGAAGAATAGTGGCAAAGAAGAAAAAGAAAGATGGCGGAGGCGGCGCAGCCAATTGGATGAATACCTTTGCGGATTTGATGAATCTTTTGTTGTGCTTTTTCGTGCTTCTATTCTCAATGTCTTCGGTAGATGCTGATAAGTTCGAGGCTTTGGTGCAGTCTTTAGAGCATAGTTTCAGCATTCTGCCTCAGGGCGGTTCCTCCATCGGAGATGGGCAGATGGTAGCAGCCGGGGTGAATCAGCTTCAGTTGTTGGATCAATATTATAAGGAAGCTGCGAATTCTGCTAGCAAAGAAGAAGGGGAAGACAATGAGGAAGAGGAAGATAATCCGGAACAGGCTCTGAAAAAGGAAATGGCTGAGGCTGGATTAGAAGAATCTGAAGAAATGGCGGAACAGATTGAAAAGATGTTGGAAGAGCAAAGGATTGGCGATCAAGTGGAAATGGATATCAATGCCCAGTTTGTACGATTGACATTGAATGGTGCATTGCTGTTTGATTCTGGGCAGTCTCAGATAAGGGAAGATGCACTCCCGTTAGTAGATAAGTTATCATTGATTTTAGAAAATTACGACAGTAGTTTGATTGATATAGAGGGGCATACAGACAATGTTCCCATAAATAATGAAAAGTTCGAAAATAACGATGTATTATCTGCCTTCCGTGCATTTGCGGTGAAGAATTATGTATTAACCAAGACCACATTGGAGGCAGGGAAGATTAATGCAACTGGATGTGGAGAATATAATCCTGTGGCAGATAATGGAACACCTGAGGGACGGGCAAGGAACCGAAGGGTAGAGATAAAAATATACAATTCGTATAATTCAAATTAGAAAGGAAAGACAGCAATGAAAAAGAATTTAATGAGTGTTTTAATTCTGGCACTGGTAGTTGCGAATCTAGTTTTAACTGCAATCCTGATGATTTCCGTTGTGCCTCAGACAAAGAAAGCAAACCAATTGATTACGAAGGTATGTTCGGCCATTGATTTGGAGCTGGAAGGAGGGAAAGATAATTCTTCCATTAATATTCCAATCGAGCGGTTGGAAACAATTGCAATTGATGATGGTGCAAGCATGACCATTAATCTGAAAGATAATGGTGATGGAGTAGGACACTATGCCGTTATCTCCGTGGCTCTTGCAGTTGATAATAAGAGTGATGGATATAAGACCTTTGGAATAGAGGGAGTTACTGCCAAAAAAGATATTATTAAGGATATCGTAAATAAGGTTGTAACTAGTTATACAATAGACGAAATGAAAGCAGATCAGGCGAAAGCACAAGATGAGATATTGTCCCGTCTTCGCAGGATGTTTGATTCTGATTTTATTGTAAGCGTAGCATTTCCAACCTATAATTATGAATAGGGGATTTGTGGGATAGAAATAAAAATACAGGATAGACGTCAGGTGGTGAGTGAAAATGGGCGAGGTCTTATCGCAAAATGAGATAGACAGTCTGCTGAGCGCTTTGAGCAATGGAGAATTAGACGCAGATGAGATTAAGGATTCTGGAGAAAAACAGGTAAAAGATTATGATTTTGCAAGGCCAGCGAAATTTTCGAAAGAACATCTCAGGACAATGGAGATTATATTTGAACATTATGGCAGACTGTTATCTACGAATCTTCCAGCCTATTTGAGAAAGACGATACAAGTAGAAGTAATGAACTCAGAGGCAGTTACATATTCAGAATTTTCCAATTCTATGTCTAACCCGGTGCTTTTAGGAATTGTCAACTTTGCGCCGATGCCAGGTAGTATTATTATAGATTTAGCATCTAATTTGGGTTATGCCATGGTAGACCGTATGCTGGGGGGTATGGGAGTGCCTTTAGAGCGTACTAGGGATTTTTCCGAGATTGAGCTTTTGATTATTGAGCGTATTATGAATGTGTGTATCAATCTTCTCAGAGAACCGTGGGAAAATGTTTCGGAGATACATCCAAGATTGGAGCGTATTGAGACAAATTCGCAGTTTGCGCAGTTTATTTCTCCCAGTGAGATGATTGCAATTATTACAATTAACATGAAAATTGGTGATGTGGAAGGATTGATGAATATTTGTCTTCCTTACATAACATTGGAAGATGTTATGGATAAATTAAACACCAAATATTGGTTTTCTACCATGCAGGCGCGCGGAGATCAAGAGTATACGGAAGTGATTGAATCGATCATTAATAAGGCTCCAATGCCTGTGAAAGCAGTTTTAGGTCAAAGCGTTATTTCTGTCAATGATTTTATAAATCTTCAGATCGGAGATATTATCCGTTTGGACAGAAAAGTAGAAGATGAATTGGATATATATGTTGGAAATATTAAAAAATTTACTGCTTTGCCTGGTGCGTCTGGGGAACAGTATGCAGTAAGAGTTACATCAGTAGTCAGAGAGGAGCAATGAGATTATGGATGGAGTTTTATCACAAGAGGAAATTAGCGCTCTGTTGAATGATGATACCAGTATGGAAGCAGTCGCCGAAGCAGAAGGTCTTGAGCAGTTGACAGCAGAAGAAATTGATGCGATAGGCGAGATTTCCAATATCAGTATGGGAACGGCAGCTACCACCTTATTTTCTCTTGTAAACAGAAAAGTAGATATTTCTACACCAGTGGTTACTTTTGCTACTTGGGATGATATTGTAGACGCTTATGAGCGTCCTTGTGTATTCATTAGGATTGCTTATACGGTAGGTTTGGATGGAAGCAATCTTTTGGTTTTAAAAGAACATGATGTTAAGATTATCACAGATTTGATGATGGGTGGTGATGGTACAAATCTGGAAGGTGAACTTGGAGAATTGCATTTAAGTGCAATCAGTGAAGCTATGAACCAGATGATGGGAAGCGCTGCAACATCTTTGTCATCGATGTTAAATAAGATGATTGATATTAGTCCGCCATCAGCTGATTTAGTGGATTTGAAAGACACCTTAAATGGAGAAGAGATTGATGAATTTCTGGCTAGCAGGTTTGTGAAAATTTCTTTTAAAATGGAAATTGGTGACCTGGTAAATAGTGAGATTATGCAATTGTATCCGTTCTCTTTTGCAAAAGAGATGTGTTCTGGTGTAGCACAGAATATGGAGGCAGATACTACCCCTTCTGCGCCAGAGCCAGCGCCAGCGTCTCAGCCACAAGCAGCGCCTGCACCCCAGGCAATGCCTCAGCCACAGCCCCAGGCAATGCCAGGACAGCAAATGATGGGGCAGCCGATGATGGGACAGCAAATGATGGGGCAGCAAATGATGGGGCAGCCGATGATGGGAATGCCAATGGGAGATATGTCTCAGATGTATGCGCAGCAGCCAGTGAATGTACAGCCAGCTCAATTCCAACCTTTTGCTGGGGATTTTAATCCGATTACACAACAGGAAAATATTGGATTAATTATGGATGTCCCATTGGATGTTACCGTGGAACTTGGTAGAACCAGCAAGTCAATTCATGATATTTTGGAATTTGCGCCAGGTACAATTATTGAGTTGAACAAGATTGCTGGGGAGCCTATTGATGTGTTAGTTAATGGTAAATATGTTGCCAAAGGTGAAGTAGTAGTAATGGAAGAAAGTTTTGGTGTACGTATTACCGAGATTATAAATAACTAATAAAATAATTAAAAGTAATTTCAAGGAGAAAAAGACATGGCAAAAAATATTTTAATTTGTGATGATGCAGCATTTATGCGAATGATGATTAAGGACATTCTTACGAAGAATGGCTACAACATTGCTGGAGAAGCAGAGAATGGCTTAAAGGCAGTAGAAAAGTACAATGAAACAAAACCAGATTTGGTATTAATGGATATCACTATGCCAGAGATGGATGGAATCCAGGCTTTGAAACAGATTAGAGCTGCAGATCCGTCTGCATGTATTATTATGTGTTCTGCAATGGGTCAGCAGGCAATGGTTATTGAAGCGATTCAGTCTGGAGCAAAAGATTTTATCGTAAAGCCCTTCCAAGCAGAGCGTGTTTTAGAAGCAGTGAAAAAAGTAGTTGGATAATATGGTTTTACTGGAAATTTCCTCAGGATGGGAGAGTTTTTTCCAATTGATTGGCATATTGTTGGTATTTCTGGTGGTGCTGGTACTTACGTATCTGGTTACAAAATGGATTGCAGGATACCAACAAGGAATTATGGCAGACAAGAATATACGAGTGATAGAAACATTTCGGGTAAGCAATAATAAGTTTATCCAGATTATTCAAATTGGAAAAAAGTATCTGGCTGTTTCCATATGTAAAGATACAATGAATATCTTAACGGAGCTGACAGAAGAACAGTTGACATGGATGCCTTCCCAGGAAGAAAAGAATATGGGAGGTAGAAAGATTGTCAATGCAAATGAAAGTTTTCAGGAAATATTGAATAACTTGAAGAAGAAAATTCCCAGGAAGTAGGAAAGGGTTATGAGAAAGCTGAAAAGAAGATGTTGTGAAATTTCCTTTGTTTTGGGAACAGTAACATTGCTTTTTGCACTGTTTTTGTGTTTCGGACAAAGTGTGTATGCAACTGGAGCTGCCCAGAATGACAATCAGCAGTTGAATGATAATACCAGACAGGAAATTGGTGAGTTAGATCCGCCCAATACACAGACAGCAAATCGCGGAACAACCAATGGCATGTACTTTAGTTGGAATAATGAAGAAGGAAATTTGTCTGGAAATATCAGAATGCTTTTGGCGCTTACAGTAATTTCTTTGGCGCCATCGATTTTGATTATGCTTACGTCCTTTACAAGGATTATTGTGGTACTGCATTTCGTCAGAACTGCTGTGGGAACACAGACGGTTCCTCCCAACCAGGTGATGGTTGGCCTGGCATTGTTTTTAACGCTGTTTATTATGAATCCTGTATTTTCTGAAATTAATGAGACAGCGATTCAGCCTTTGGAAGCGAATGAAATTGATCAGGAAGAGGCATTGGAACGGATGGAGGTTCCCATCCGAAGGTTTATGTACAAAGAGATGCAGAGAAAAGACCTGAAGCTTTTTTGTGATATTGCGGAGATTGATATGACGGGTATGGATTTAAGTGAGCCAGAGACTTTAGAGCCGATTCCCATGAATGTGGTAATTCCAAGTTTTATTATCAGTGAACTTCGGACGGCATTTATTATCGGTTTTCTAATCTATATCCCATTTATTGTCATTGACATGGTGGTTGCTTCGGTACTTATGTCTATGGGTATGATGATGTTGCCGCCTACGACAATTTCTATGCCGTTTAAAGTATTGCTCTTTGTACTTGCAGATGGTTGGGATTTGGTAATTGGAAGCCTTGTAAAGACATTTTATTGATATGGTTGTTTTTATACAGAAATAATTGTGGATTTCAACCACTTGTGGAAGCAAGTGGTTGCAGAGTGTAGAGGTGAGAACGTATGATTACAGAAGGGCAGGTAATGGATATTGCAAGGGAAGCGTTGTTTCTGATCATTAAAGTATCGGCGCCCCTGTTATTAATTTCTTTAATTGTAGGTCTGATTGTCAGTATTTTTCAGACAATTACATCGATTCAGGAACAGACGCTGACCTTTGTGCCAAAGATCATTATTGTTTTCCTGGGAATGATGCTGCTAGGTGGATGGATACTTGAGAATCTGTCGAGCTTTATCATTGAGCTGTGGAGTAATTTTGGCCTGTATCTGCGTTAGGTTGAAACAGTATGATAAACTATGAGTTTTCATTATATACATTTGAATATTTTCTGATGATATTGGTAAGGGTAGCGTCCTTTGTTTTTATTGCTCCTTTTTTTGGAATAACCAATACTCCAGGACGAGTAAAGATTGGGCTTTCGGCATTTCTTGCATTGATTTTATATCAGGTGATCGTGCCCAAGGAAGTTTTGGAATATTCTGGAGTGATTGAGTTTACCATCATCGTTTTGAGGGAAGGAATTACAGGATTGCTCATAGGATTTGCAGCAAATATTTGTAATTCCATTATTGTGTTTTCTGGTAAAGTGATTGACATGGAAATTGGTCTTGCTATGGCGAATCTTTATGATCCTACAACCAATAGTCAGTCGGGCCTTACGGGTACCATGTACAATTACTATATTATGCTTCTTTTAGTGATTACAGATATGCATCATTATATTTTAAGGGCGTTGGTGGATACGTTTCAGATTATTCCCATCAATGGAGCAGTTTTTGATTGGGAGCATTTAATGGGTTCTATGACAATGTATATTACCGATTTGATGGTGATTGGTTTTCGCATTGTTCTTCCTATTTTTGCCACCAGTATGATCTTGAATTGTATTTTAGGAATTATGGCAAAGGTGGCTCCTCAGATGAATATGTTTGCTGTGGGAATGCAGCTTAAGATTTTGATAGGATTTTCTATTTTGTTTTTGACTATTATCCTGCTTCCCGATATTTCGAATTTTATTTTTAGGGAAATGCGGAAAATGATTGTTTCTGTAATTGAAGGAATGTATTGAAATTGAGAGAAAAACCTTATTTTTTTATGGAATATGACCTTCAGTGGTTTGCAAAGGAAGGGAATGGCGGAGAAAAAACAGAACCGGCTACTTCAAAAAAATTGCAGGATGCCAGGAATGAAGGTCAGGTGGCGAAAAGCCAGGAATTAAATCATGCGCTTGGGTTGATTGCGTTGTTTTTAACATTGAAAGTATTTATTTCTTATATAGGGGAAAGTTTATTCTATACATTTGCTGCAAATTATAATAAGATTCCTGATATTATTAATGAGAGTATAGGTGGAATGTCTGTACATTTGGCAACAACAGTGATCAATCAAACAATGATAACGATTCTTAAAATTGTTGCGCCAGTGTTTATTATTGGATATACAGTTGCCTTATTGTCCAATATTTTGCAGGTAAAATGGAAAGTCACAACAAAGCCTATGAAGCCAAAGTTTAGCAAATTGAATCCGCTGAATGGGTTTAAGAGGATTTTTTCGAAAGATTCCCTGTTTGAATTGTTAAAGTCAATTGCGAAGATAAGCTTAATTATATATGTGGCATATACTGCCATCAGAGACCATCAGGATGAGTTATTTTTGTTATATGATATTCCTTTGCTGCAGGTGATTTTGTTAGTAGGGTCTATTGTAATTGATGCAGGGTTGAAGATAAGTTTTGTGTATTTGCTGGTAGGAATGGCTGACTGGTTTTATCAGAAGCATAAATTTAAAGAAGACATGAAGATGACCAAGCAGGAAGTAAAAGATGAATACAAGAATACAGAAGGAAATCCTGAAATCAAAGGACGTCAGCGTTCTAAGATGCGGGAAGCCTCTCAAAGACGTATGATGCAGGAGCTTCCAAATGCAGATGTGGTAATTACAAACCCCACTCACTATGCGGTGGCCATTCGGTATGATGCTAATCAGTATTCGGCTCCTATTGTAGTAGCAAAGGGAGAAGATTACCTTGCAATGAAGATTAGAGAGGCAGCAAAAGAACATCAGATTGAAATTGTGGAAAACAAACCTCTGGCGCGAATGCTCTATGCCAATGTGGATGTAGGAGAAGAAGTTCCGCCAGAATTGTATCAGGCAGTGGCAGAAGTACTTGCTTTTGTTTACAACCTGAGAGAAAATAGATAAAATGTAACAGAAAGTATTGAAAGGAGAAAGCAGGATGAAGAAGGCAGATATGGGAGTTGCCTTGTATTTGCTGGCAGCAATTATATTTTTTATTGTTCCAATTCCTTCTATTTTGTTGGACATTATGTTGGCATTTAATATCTCCATAGCGTTGGTGATATTGATGAATGCCTTATTTGTAAAAGAAGTGCTGGATATGTCCTTTTTTCCAACCCTGCTTTTGTTCACAACAATTTTTCGTATTTCACTAAACGTTTCTTCTACACGTCTGATTTTAATTACAGGTGATCCAGGAAATGTAGTGCGTACATTTGGAAATTTTGTGGGTGGAAATGATATTATTATTGGTGCCATTATCTTTATAGTTATGATTTTAATTCAGTTGATTGTAATTAACAAAGGTTCTGAGCGTGTATCAGAGGTAACAGCAAGGTTTACTCTGGATGCTATGCCCGGAAAACAGATGGCAATTGATGCGGATTTGAATACAGGGACAATTAATGAAAAACAGGCAAGAGAACGGCGAGATAAAATACAGCAGGAATCTAGTTTTTTCGGAGCTATGGATGGCGCTACGAAATACGTAAAGGGAGATGCTACTGTAGGTATTGTTGTTACTTTAATTAACCTGGTGGGTGGAATTGCAATGGGAATGACCCGGCAGGGACAGGAGATTACGGATGCGCTGAATCAATACGGGATTCTTACCATTGGTGACGGTTTGGTCAGCCAGATACCATCTCTTTTGATTTCATTGGCGACAGGTATTTTGGTTACTAAGGCTTCCAAGGAGGCAGATTTTGGTGATACCTTAATTCGTCAGTTGTTTGGTATTCCGAAGGTTTTATATATTGTAGGTTCTGTGTTGATATTTTTGGGCCTTGCAACACCTTTGGACTGGAGAATGTTTCTTCCTTTGGGAATTGCCTTTTTGGTGGCAGGCAGAAGTGTGGATACCAGCCTTGGTGTGGAGGCAATTGAAGAAGAGGTGGATATGGCAGAAGAGCAGGCAGAGGAAATACGCCGGCCAGAGAATGTGGTATCCTTACTTCAGGTTGACCCCATTGAATTGGAATTTGGTTACGGAATTATTCCACTTGCAGATGTGAACCAAGGTGGAGACTTACTGGACCGTGTGGTTATGATTCGTAGACAGATTGCGTTGGAGCTTGGTACAGTTGTTCCTATCATTCGTCTTAGAGATAATATACAGTTGAATCCGAATCAATATATTATTAAGATTAAAGGAATCCAGGTTACAGAAGGAGAAATTCTTTTTGACCATTATATGGCCATGAATCCAGGATTTGTAGAGGAAGAAATTTCGGGTATTCCTACGTTTGAGCCTTCGTTCCATTTACCAGCCCTTTGGATTACAGAGAGCCAGAGAGAACGGGCGGAGAGCTTGGGTTACACAGTGGTAGATCCCCCCTCCATCATTGCAACTCATCTGACCGAAGTGATTCGGATACATATAGATGAATTGTTGTCGAGACAGGATGTTCAGAATCTTGTAAATAATATTCGGGAATCAAATCCGACCCTTGTGGATGAGCTTGTGCCAAAGCTATTGGGAATCGGCGAAATTCAAAAAGTACTACAGAATTTATTGCGGGAAGGAATTTCTATCCGAGATTTGCTTACTATTTTTGAAACGATGGCAGATCATGCGGCAACTACCCGAGATACAGATGTGCTGACAGAATATGCGAGACAGAGTTTGAAACGCGCCATATCCAATAAATATTTCCCAGCAAATGAGGTGACAAGTGTGGTTACACTGGATCCCAAGATCGAGCAGGAAATTATGGGGTCTGTCAAACAGACGGAGCAAGGTGCATATTTGACTTTAGATCCAGAAAAAACAAAAGCGATTATGTCATCACTGGAAACAGAAATTACAAAATTGGAGAATCTTGGGAAAAATGCAATTATTATAACATCGCCTATTGTGCGTATGTATTTTAAGAAATTAACAGAAGATTATTTTAGAGATTTGATTGTTGTTTCTTACAATGAAGTTGATTCCAATATAGAATTACAATCAGTAGGGATGGTGAGCCTTTCATGACAATAAAAAAATTTCAAGGTAAAACAGAGGAAGAAGCTACAGCCAAGGCAAAAGAGGAATTTGGAGCGCAGACAGTGATTATGAACGTAAAAGAGATAAAGCCGAAAGGATTTTTACGTTCTTTTAAAACGTCAATTTTTGAGGTGACGGCAGCGATAGAAGAAACGGAGCAGTCCTTAGCGTCAAAAGCCCCCACTCCCCTGCCGCCCTTGACTGGAAATATCAATATGGCAGCAGATGAGCCAATTTCTATACCTAAGCCAGAGTCAATTTCTATACCTAAGCCAGAGCCAATGAAAGAGATGTTTGCATCTGTGGAAAATACATGGGCTTCTTCGATTGGGACACAGAATTTGGAAGAAAAGAAGAAAGAAAGTGTAATAGAAAATAATCTGGAAGAAAAATTGGAAAGTCTGCAATCACTTTTGGAGAAGAAGCTGGCCCCTCAACAGCCAGAGGAGATTCCCAAAGAAGTGCCTGTAGATGAAAATTTTAAATTTATTAAAATGATCTACAGTATTTTGTTGGATAATGAGGTAGATGAAAAATATGTAAATCAAATTATGGATGAAGTAGAAAAAGTGATGAAAGGAGGAGCAAGCGTAGATTTAATTTTGTCCAGCATTTACCAAAAAATGATTTTAAAATTTGGTCAGCCTCAGCCAATTGAAATGTCAGGGCGTAAGCCGAAGGTGGTCTTTTTTATCGGGCCCACTGGAGTAGGGAAAACTACTACAATAGCTAAGATTGCATCGCGGTTTAAGGTTGAAAAAGGAAAAAAAGTTGCACTTTTTACCGCAGATACTTATCGGATTGCGGCTGCAGAACAGCTTAGGACTTATGCAAATATACTGGATACACCTTTGACCATTGTATATTCTTCTGGGGAATTAAATGAAGAATTGAAAATGTCGGAGGATTATGATTTGGTGCTTGTGGATACAGCAGGTTTCTCCCACAAGAATGAGGAGCAAAGGAATGAGACAAAAGAGTTAATAGACAAGATACCAGGAGAATACCAAAAGGAAGTATATCTTGTTTTGAGCGCTACGACCAAATATAGAGATTTGATTGATATTGCAGATATTTATAATAAGCACTTCCAGTTTAAACTGATATTTACTAAGTTAGATGAAACCAGTTGTTTTGGAAATATTTTAAATATGAAGCTTTATACAGGAGCAGATTTATCCTATTCTACGTATGGGCAGAATGTTCCTGAGGATATTGAAATTTTTGATACGCAGAAAATTGTAAAGCTTCTGCTTGGAGGAAAGTGATTATGGACCAAGCGGAACAGTTAAGAAATATTGTAAAAAAAAATCAGCAGTCCACACGCAAGGCCCGCATATATACAGTTACCAGTGGAAAAGGCGGTGTGGGCAAATCGAATGCAGTAGTAAATTTTGCAGTGTACATGCAAAAAATGGGAAAAAAGGTTATCATTTTTGATGCCGATCTGGGATTGGCAAATGTGGAAATCATGTTTGGTGCAATTCCCAAATATAATTTAAGTGATCTGATTTATCGTGGAAAGACGATCAAGGAAATTATTACATCAGGTCCTATGGATATAGGATTTATCTCTGGAGGTTCTGGTATTACAGGCGTAAATAACCTGCCCAAAGAGCAATTAAAGTTTTTGGTGCGTAATTTATCAGAATTGGATGAGCTTGCGGATATTGTATTGATTGATACTGGAGCAGGAATTTCTGATCATGTGTTGGAATTTGTGATGGCAAGTCCAGAAGTCCTTCTTTTAGTTACTTCAGAGCCCAGTTCTTTGACGGATGCATATTCGTTGTTAAAGGCATTGCATCGTAATCCTGAATTCCGTCAAGCTCAGACCAAGATAAAAGTTATTTCCAATCGTGTAACGTCAGAGGAAGAGGGAATTGGCATATATGAGAAACTAAATGCGGTAGTTGGACAGTTTTTAAAAGGTAATTTAGAGTATCTGGGAATGATTCCCCAAGATATGGCAGTGGAAAAAGCAATACGCCAACAGCAGCCAGTGAGTATTCTGTATCCAGAGGCAAAATCCAGTAAAGCATTTGAAGCCTTGACATATAATCTCTTGGAAGGAGCTACCATTCCTTTGCAGGAAAAAAGAGGAATTATGCAGTTATTTTCACGTTTTATTTATCGCAGGAGTTAAACCTAGAGAGGTTATTTCCATCCGGTAGAGAATGGCAGTATGGATTAATAGACAAAAAGGTGATGTTATGAAAAAAAATATTTTAGTAGTTGATGATTCTGCACTTATGAGAAGACTTATTTGTGATATAATCAATGCAGATAATACATTTCAAGCAACGGATGTTTGCAGAGATGGTCTGGAGGCATATGAGAGATTAAAGAAAACGAGCTATGATGCTGTAGTTCTGGATGTAAATATGCCCCGCATGGATGGACTGGAATTACTGGAAAAATTGCAGCAGGAAAAAATTAAAGCTACCATTATTATGGTGAGTACTCTGACCGTAAAGGATGCAGATGTAACAATCCGTGCGATGGAGCTGGGAGCAATTGATTTTGTCACAAAGCCTGGTAATATTATTGAGGCAAAGGGAGAGGATTTTAAAGGAAGTTTGCTAAGAGTTTTGAAAGCAGTTGTCAGGTCAGACAATGCGAAGAATCTTCTTGCAACAAATACTAGAACAGTGGACAGACCGAAGGCAGTGAAAGCCGTACAACTTCCCAAAAGGGCAGGAGGAAAAGGCGGAAACAGGCTGGTGGCTCTGGCATGTTCCACTGGTGGCCCGAAGGCATTACAGAGTGTGATACCTTATTTGCCGAAGGATATGGACGCGCCCATGGTGCTGGTTCAACATATGCCGGTTGGATTTACAAAGTCTATGGCAGATCGTTTGGATGAGGTTAGTAAAATAAAAGTCAAAGAGGCAGAAGAGGGCGATACTTTAGAAAAAGGATGTGTTTATATCGCTCCTGGCGGAAAACACATGGAGGTACAGAAAAAGCCGGATGGAAGACACGTTGTTCATTTGAATGACCAGCCAGCGATTGGGGGGTTGAAGCCTTGCGCCAATGTGACGTATGAATCTTTACGAGCCAGTGGATATGATGAAATTGTCTGTGTAGTGCTTACCGGAATGGGGGCAGATGGGACAGGAGGAATTCTTTCCCTGAGACAAAAAAAGAGAATTCATGTGATTGCTCAGGATGCCCAATCCTGTGTAGTATATGGAATGCCGAAGGCGATTGCTGAGGCAGGCGCTGTAGATGAAGTGGTTCCCTTAACAGAAGTTGCACAAACGATAATAAAGAATGTGGGGGTACAGTAATATGGATGTAAGCCAATACCTTGAGATTTTTATTGATGAAACAAATGGACATCTGCAGAATCTGTCGGATTGTATCATGAGTCTGGAGAAAGAGCCAGAAAATATGGATACAATTAATGAGATTTTCCGTGCAGCCCATTCTCTGAAGGGAATGGCTGGAACAATGGGATTCAAACGGATGCAGCGTTTGACTCATGATATGGAAAATGTGTTCCAGGAAGTTCGCAGCGGCAATATGAATGTAACGAGCGGATTGGTAGATGTATTATTCCAATGTCTGGACGCCATTGACGCATATTTGGAAAATGTAAAAGAAAGTTCCGATGAGGGAACAGAAGATAACGAAGCCATTATTCAGGAGCTAAATGAAATTTTGGCAGCGGGAACTGGTAATGCGCCAGAGACTGAGGAAAAGCCAGCTCCCAAAGAAGAAAAGGAAAAAGAGACTGGGGAAAATAGGTTTCAGAAAAAATATCTTGATATTGATTTTTCTGAAAAAGAAAAGGAAGAGCTTCGTGTATCAGAAGAGAAGGGTATGAAGTTATATGGTATTACAGTATATATTCAGGAAGAATGTTTGTTGAAAGCTGCAAGGGCATTTTTGGTATTTAAAGCAGTGGAAGATTATGGTAATATTATTGTATACTCTCCAAGCTCTCAAGATATTGAAGATGAAAAATTTGGTTTTGATTTTAGCTTTTATATTTCCAGTGAAGCGGAACTGGAAAGAATGAAAGAAGTTGCAAAAGCAGTTTCTGAAATTGAGGAAGTAATCGGAGAAAGAGTAAGCTATAAGGAATTGACAGCGGCGGCAGCTAAGAAGGAAGAAGAGGAAGCAGCAGCGGCTAAGGAGGCAGAGAAAGCCCAGAAGGAAAATTCAGGAGCTTCTCAGACGTCGGCAGTTTCTGCTCAGACCAAACCTCAGCCACAGCCAGGTAAGAAGCAAAATGGCGGTAAACCGGTAACAAATCGGACGGTGCGTGTGGATATTGAGAAATTGGATGCCTTGATGAATCAGGTCAGTGAATTGATTATTGCAAAGAATTCCCTGGTATCTATTGGATCTACTTCTGATGGCGGGTCTAGTTCTAATTCTCAGGCATTTCATGAACAGATTGAATATTTGGAGCGGATTACTACTGGACTGCATGAATCTGTTATGAAAGTTCGAATGGTGCCAATTGAAAGTGTAGTACAGAAATTTCCTCGTATGATTCGAGATTTATCTAAGAAATTGGATAAAAAAATGGAATTATACATGACGGGTGAAGATACCGAATTAGACCGGACAGTTGTGGATCAGATTGGGGATCCTTTGCAGCATTTGCTGCGTAATTCTGCAGACCATGGACTTGAGAATGCAGAGCTTCGCCGGAAGAGAGGAAAACCAGAAGCAGGATCGATTCACCTGAATGCATTTCAGGAAGGAAATAATGTTATTATCGAAGTAAGCGACGATGGAAACGGGATAGACACTGAAAGTGTAAAAACTAAGGCAATTGAACGGGGACTAATTACGCCAGAACAGGGAGCAGCATTGAGTCAGAAAGAAATTATAGATTTCTTGTTTATGCCCAGTTTTTCTATGGCAAAGCAAATATCTGACGTTTCCGGTCGTGGAGTAGGCTTGGACGTGGTAAAATCCAATATTGAAGCATTGGGCGGCGATGTGGAAGTAAAGAGTGTCCTGGGAGAAGGTTCTAAATTTATTGTTCGTCTGCCCCTTACATTGGCAATTATACAGGCCTTGATGGTGGAAGTTCGGAATGAGAAGTATGCGATTTCTCTTGGTTCCATTGAAACCATTGAAGAGATTATGGCAAATGAAATTAAATTTGTCCAGGCAAAAGAAGTAATACATATCAGAGGCATGGTAATTCCGCTGATTCGCTTGGATCAGTTACTGGATTGTGAGCCTGAACAAGAAGAGAAAGAGAGCCTTACCGTTATTATTGTCCGTAAAGGAGATAAGTTTGCTGGGTTAATTGTAGATGAGCTAAATGGCCAACAGGAAATTGTTATCAAGTCCCTGGGCAAATACATTAATAGCAGCACCAAGATTATTAGCGGCGCAACCGTTCTGGGCGACGGAGAAGTGGCATTAATCCTGGATGTTAATACATTATTTTAGGGGGTGTTGATATGGCGAGCAATATGTCTGTGATAGAAGACGGTAAAAAACAATTTATCGTAGTAAAAATTGGCAGTGAGCAGTATGGAATAGACATCAGCTATGTTGATAATATTGTCCGTATGCAGAAGATTACCAGGGTACCGAAAGCACAGTCTTATTTTAAGGGAATTATTAATCTACGTGGAGAAATTGTGCCTGTAATGAGCATACGAACCAAAATGGATTTGGAGCCGGATGTGTTTACAGATGTTACCAGGATTATTATTCTTAAACTGGAAGAACATGGTGTCCTGGGGCTTATTGTAGATGAGGTAAAGGAAGTTGTGACTCTTGGTCCAGATGAGATTGATAAAGTGGCTTATGATGCGAAAAATAATAAGAGCAACTTTATCAATGGTGTTGGAAAACATGGAGAAGAATTGATTTCCCTATTTGATACCAACAGCATCATTGATGAATCGGAAAATGTATAGTTGTGGAAGGGCTGTTGCAGCAAACTAAAATTTTGGCAACAGCCTGTTCGTGATAAAAGAAATGGAGAAAAAGATCATGGCTAAATTTAGTTTGGATCAAGTAAATGAAATGTATTTTGATGTGCTCAAGGAGATTGGCAACATAGGAGCGGGGAATGCTACAACTGCAATTTCCAATATGCTGAATTTGAAAGTCAATATGGAAGTGCCTAAGGTAGAGTTTTTAACATTTCAGGAGCTTCCAACAGCAATTTCAGCAGAAGAGGAAACGGTCGTAGGTATTTATCTGGAGGTGGAAAGTGACATTGGCGGAAGCATGATGTTTTTGCTGAAAATGGAATCCGCGCATTATCTGGTAAATCATCTTATGGGAAGGCCAGATGATTATGCGGAAGAATTTGATGAGATGGATTTGTCTGCCATCAAAGAAATTGGAAATATTATTTCGGGTTCCTATTTGTCAGCTCTTTCCACAATGACAAATATGGTCATTACGTCTTCTGTTCCGTATCTTGCTATCGACATGGCAGCGGCAATTTTAAGCGTTCCAGCGATACAGTTTGGCCAGTATGGGGATAATGCACTTTTGATACAGACAGAATTTGGGGATGAAGTAAAAATAC
>ERZ778511.526-NODE-526-length-35359-cov-15.587667_pt1 | contig 35359 bp, 34 predicted proteins | sample MGYA00510347_ERZ778511 | MGnify/ENA primary metagenome ERZ778511 (study PRJEB29527, sample SAMN07138967) | mouse gut metagenome | material: feces | host: mouse | place: China:Nanjing | collected 2016-01-25 ...
GCAGCATTATCGGTACGTTTGTGCCGACTTTTGTCTCGATTCCGGCGGTGGGCACATCGGTGACGTTTCTGATTTTTGCGGCGATTCTTCTGGGGCTCGGGATCATCTATTTTGTCAGCAAAAAGAGCGGGTGGAAGAAAAGCGCAGCGTCGGCGGTCATCTTTATTCTGTGCTGTATTTTCGGGGCGTCGAACAGTTTTGCTTTCTGGGAGAGCAATCTGGCATACGAAGGGGAGTCCATTTACAATTATCTGCAGGTGAAAGAAAACGACAGGAATGTCATATTATCCACAAATGTGCTTTTCGGGGTGCAGTCCATTCTGATCAAAGACGAGGGGCTGACTGGCATGTATTACGACTATGCCATGGCGGCACCGCTGATGACGGGAAAGGAAAATCCGGCGGACTGCAAAACGCTGATTCTCGGCATGGGGACGGGCACTTACGCGCACCAGTGCCGGGCTTTCTTTGGGGACATGCCTGTGGAGGGCGTGGAGATTGACGAAAAGATCACGGATCTGGCGCGGACGTATTTTGAACTGCCGGAGGATGTGCCCGTGACCACTTACGACGGCAGGGCATATCTGAATGCCGTTGACGGGAAGTATGATGTAATTATGGTGGACGCTTATCAGGATATCACGATCCCTTTCCAGATGTCTTCCGTGGAATTTTTCTCGCTTGTGAAGGAGCATCTCACAGAGGACGGCGTGATGGTGGTCAACATGAACATGCGGGGCAGCGGGGAGGACAGCATCAACGCCTATCTTTCCGACACGATCGGCAGCGTTTTCGGCGAGGTCTACACGGTGGACGTGAAGGGTTCCACCAACCGGGAGCTTTTTGCCTCCGACAACCCGGAGATGATAGAGAATCTGAAAAAGCACAAGGAGACTGTCGCGGACGAAAGTCTCCTTGCCATGATGAACAGCGTTTCTGAAAATCTGATTCCCTACGAAGCGGGGAACCGCATTATGACGGATGACAAGGCGCCTGTGGAACTTCTCGGTATGCGCGTCATCGACGAGCTGATCAGAACCGAGGTCGCCTATTACAAAAATGTGTATGAGGAGCATGGCATCTGGGGCGTGATTGACGCTTTATAACTTGACGATCGCCACATCCTTTGCGGCAATCGTGAGCGCATCTCCCTCTTTATAAGCCTTTCCGCTCAGCAGGTCCGTCCCCGCAAAGGGCATTGCCATCACTTGCGCCTCTTCCCCATGATTTAGCAGGAATACAAATGTGCCATTGTTATTGGCTCTTCTGGTCACTTCTATGCCTTCCGGCGCGTCCATAATCGGTTCGATGCCGGCTTCCCGGCAGATTTCCCCGAGATACATCCGATAAAATTCGTCGTTTGACTGTGCGGCGACATAGTAGCCGAAGCCTTTGCCGAAGGCGTTTTTCGTGAGCACGGGCATCCCCGCGTAGAAATCCTTTTCGTAAAAGGCGAGCGCCTCCGCCCCTTCCGTGTGTAGCAGGTCGCAGAGCATGGAGGCGGGGTAGGTTCTGCCCTTGTAATGGAAGGCGTTGTGCATGTCCGCAGGAAGAGCGTCCTCCTCCTCCACCCAGATGCCGAGAATGTCACGCAGCTTTCCGGGGTAGCCGCCCACGGTCACGAGGTCGTGCTCGTCCACATAGCCGCTGAAAAAGGTGGTCAGAAAACGGCCGCCGTTTTTCACGTAGGCGCGCAGTTTCTCATCATACCCGGTCTTTACCAGATAAAGGACAGGCGCGATGACCAGATCGTATTTTGACAAATCGTCCTCTACGCCGATCATGTCCACGGGAATATGTAGGTCAGACAGCGCCTTGTAATAGCGCTCCACCTCCCGGCAGTAATCCAGATAGACGGACGGTCCCGCAGAGTAGGAGATGCCCCACCAGTTGTCCCAGTCAAAGACAATGGCAGTCTTTGCGTCGCTCCTTGCGCCGAGGGTCTGTGCCCCCAGAGAATCAAGTTCCGCACCGAGTTCTGCAACCTCGCGGAACACGCGGGTGTTCTCATGTCCCGCATGGTCGATCACTGCGCCGTGGTATTTTTCGCAGGCGCCGATGCTGCGTTTCATCTGGAAGAACATGACGGTATCTGCGCCGTGTGCCACCGCCTGATAGCTCCAGAGCCGCATGACGCCGGGACGTTTGAGCATGTTGTAGGGCAGCCAGTTGGTGACGGAGGGCGTCTGCTCCATCAGGGCGAAAGGTTTCCCCTGCTTTAGGCCGCGCATCAGGTCGTGCCGCATGGCGACGCCGGAGACGGGCGTATCGTTGGCGGGATAATTGTCCCACGACACAAAATCCATGTATTTCGCCCACATCTGATAATCCAGAGGCTGGTAGGTGCCCATCAGATTCGTGGTGATGGGGATATCGGGGGTAACGGCGTGGACTGCGTCGTACTCCAGACGGTAGGCGTTTAATATGCTCTCCGAATTAAAACGGCGGTAGTCTAAGGAGATGCCTTGGAACGTGCTGCGGTCATTGCCCCAGTGCTCGGAGAGCTGGTTAGGGGCGACAATATCCTCAAAATCATAGAAAGTGTGTCCCCAGAAGGCGGTGTCCCAGACCCGGTTTACCTCCTCGATCGTCCCGTATTTTTCTTTCAGCCATTCCCGGAATTTTTTCTCACAGTTTTCGCAGTAGCATTCCCCGCCGTACTCGTTGGAGATGTGCCATGCAACCAGATTGTCATATGTTCCGTAACGCTCCGCCAGCTTAGAAGCAAGCGCTGCGGCATATTTCTGATAGGAGGGGCTGTTGGGGCAGGAATTGTGGCGGCTGCCGAATTTGCGCTTCATGCCGTTTGCCTCCACCCGCAGGATATCGGGATGCTTTCTCGCCATCCATGCGGGGTGAGCCCCGGTGGAAGTGGCAAGGCACACTTTCATGCCGTGCTTTTTCACCAGTTCCATAATCTTGTCCAGTTTTTCAAAATGGTAAACGTCGTCGTCGGACTGTAACATCGCCCAGCTAAAGACATTCAGGGTGACAATGTCAATGTGCGCCAGCTTAAGAAGACGCATGTCCTCCTCCCATGTGTCCTCGGGCCACTGTTCCGGGTTATAGTCCCCACCGTAGGGGATTTTGCTGATTTTTTCGTATTCGACCATATGGGATCTCCTTTTTGATTTTGCTGGTTGTTTTCCGCAGTACGTCCTCGAAAAGCCTCCGGCTTTTCTCGTTCGCGGGCTGTCGCCCTATGCATCCATCAAAATATGCGCTTCGGTGAGCAGGCTCTCCACCGCTCATATTTTAATGTCTGCGTACTGCTCATTGCTATCGCGTATATAGTATAACTGATTTATATGGATTGGAATACTTGACAAAATGCTGATTTATGGAAGTGTTTTTTAGTGATAACGCAAAAAGGAACCGGGTGTGTACCCGATTCCTTGTGCTTCTCATAGAATGTTTAGTTGGTAGCGATCTGTCCGGCGCCGGCTTGATTCAGAATGTCCTGCGTAGCGTTGTTCTGCGCAGCAGCGTCCTCAGCCATCTTGTCAAAGCCTTCCATCACAGCATCGTAAGTCTTCTTGGAGATCTCGGGAAGTTCGCCGCCCCAAGTTTTCTCAGCCTGCTCGTAGCCTTTCTTGAAAGCTTCGCGCATATCTTCGATCTTGCTCGGATCGCCGCCTGTCAGTGCGGTCGCGAAATCAAGGATTCTGCCGGAAGTCTGCTTCACACCCCAGTAGCCGTCCTCGGAAATGTCTTCCTGCGCCTGCAGCTTGGTAGCCTCATCTACTTCAAACTTGCCGCTGGCAAGGAATTTCCACATATCGCCGTTGGCAATGCCAGAGGTCTGGCTCTGCTTGGTCATCAGCTGCTGTACGATGTTCTGCAGCTGCTTTGTATGTGCCTCAGCGTCGGCCTTCATCTTATTGACAAGCTCTGTGTTCTGCACATATTTTTTAATAGGCACATTGACACTGTCCTTTGAGGGCTCGTAGACTACGCCGTTTTCTCCCTTATCGGAAGTATTGTCCTTATTGATCTCGTCTGCAGGTCTTGTTTCCGCCTGTGTGTTTGCCGTTGTAAGAGCTTCGTAAGCGTTAGCGCCTACATTAGAAATTCCGTTTACGCCCATGGGTATCCCTCCTTGGAAAAATTATATATTTTTATCGGTTACGAAAAGACTGCCAAGCAGGCAATCTCCTTTTTCTATTTACTATATCGTACCATTTTCCTATTTTTATTAGAAGCAAAAACATAGAAATTTCTAAAAAAATCCAAAAATTTCATTTGACTTCAGCTAATCTGGTGGGCGCGGCTCCCGCACTTGACATTTTGTACAAAATTAAGTACAATCCTTGTATACAAAGTACATTAATTCCGGCAGAAAAGTGCCGATAACAGGAAAAGAGCGGCAAGTGTGCGGCTGGCGAAAAGCAGGAGCAGTTATATGGTTAGAGAAAAAGCTTACGCAAAAATAAATCTGGGACTGGACGTGCTGCGTCGCAGGCCCGACGGTTATCACGAAGTGAAGATGATTATGCAGACCGTGGATATCCGTGACGATCTGACTTTTGAGAAAAGGGAGGAGCCGGGAATCGGCTTTCAGATAGAGGGCGCGGATCTTCCTGCGGACGGAAGCAATCTGGTTTACCGGGCGGCGGCGCTTCTGATGGAAAAGCGGCAGATCAGGGAGGGCGTTTCCATTACTTTGCACAAAAGAATCCCCATAGCGGCGGGCATGGCAGGCGGCAGCTCTGATGCGGCGGCGGCTCTGCGGGGGCTGAACGCACTTTTTGAGATGGGATATTCCATGGAAGAACTGAAAGAATTTGGGGTGACGCTGGGGGCGGATATTCCCTACTGTATACAGGGAGGTACTATGCTTTCGGAGGGAATCGGGGAAATTCTGACACCATTGTCAGATCCGCCGGATTGTCATCTGGTGATTGTAAAACCCGATATTGATGTATCCACAGCGTTTGTTTACGGGCATCTGCAGGCGGATAAACTGATGTTTCATCCGGATATTGACGGGATGGCGGCGGCTCTTAGGGCGGGAGACCTGAAAGGAATCACGGACAGGATGGGAAATGTGCTGGAGACGGTTACCGTGGAGGCATACCCCGTGATTGACAGGCTGAAACGGCGGATGTGCGGTCTGGGTGCGGAAAACGCCCTGATGAGCGGCAGCGGTCCTACGGTGTTTGGCATTTGCAGGGAGAGGGAGACGGCGGAGAACATAGCGGATGCCATAAGGAAAGAGGAACCGGCAGGTGCGGTTTTTGTGACAGGGTTTGTCAAGGGGGTAGTGTATGGATCATGATTTCACTGTGAACATGGACGAATTTCTTCCTTTGCGGGATGTGGTGTTTAATACGCTGCGCCGTGCCATATTGACGGGCGAACTGAAACCGGGGGAGAGGCTGATGGAGATCCATCTGGCAAACCGTCTGGGCGTGAGCCGCACGCCGATCCGGGAGGCGATACGGAAACTGGAGCTGGAAGGGCTGGTGACCATGATTCCGAGACGGGGCGCGGAGGTGGCGCAGATCACGGAGAAAAGTCTGCAGGATGTGCTGGAGGTGAGGCGCGCGCTGGATGCGCTCTGCGCGGAACTGGCATGTGACAGGATCACGGCAGAGGGAAAAGCGGCGTTAAAGAGGGCGTGCGACAGCTTTGAGGAGGCGACAAAGACGGGGGAAGTGGTGACCATCGCGGAGGCGGATGTGGCGCTGCACGATATCATTGTGCAGGCGACGGGAAACCAGCGGCTCATCCAGTTGATTAACAACCTGTCCGAGCAGATGTACCGCTACCGTTTTGAATACATCAAGGATGAGAGCGGGCATGAAAATCTGGTCAATGAGCATAGGATGATATATGAGAGCATTATGAGCGGTGACAAGGAGAAGGCGGCGGCAGCGGCGAGACTTCACATTGACAATCAGGAGCAGTCCATTATCCGGCAGATCCGTGTGGATCCCGGAGGGAAACGCTCTTCCCGCTGAACCTTCGGTTCTGTGGGCGCTATCTGCTGCGGATGCCGCCTGTGATGTGTGTGGCGGACGGGGAAACAGCGGGCGCTGTATCGGGACGCACAAAAGTGGGAATACTCCAGATGCCGGAGATAACGGCGGATAGGAGTATGTATGATGAAGAAAAATATGAAAAAGCTGGCGGCATGTCTCTTTGCGGCAGTCTGGTGGGGAATATTTTATCCGGAATTATGTTTTTCGGAGGAAACCTGTGCGGCGGTAACGCCGGAGGAAGCGCAGATGAGTGACCTGTCTGTACAGGAGAAGAGAACAGGAGCCGGAGGTATGCCCGGTGCAGGGACAGGTGTTTCGACAGCGCCGGAACAGATTGAGGCGGCAGAGGTCTGGCGTGCCTCGGGAGATGAGATTGTGATAAGCAGCAGATTTTTGGAATGGCTGGAGGAAAGTCTGTCTGCGAGTAAGGATTAGAAAGGGTCGGAAACCATGAACGGACAGGAAGAATGGCACAACAGCCCCATAGGCGTGTTCGATTCGGGGGTGGGCGGGCTGACCGTTGCGCGTGAGATCATGCGGCAGCTCCCCAACGAGCGGATCGTATATTTCGGAGATACGGCGCGGGTGCCTTACGGAAATAAATCGAAGGAGACGGTGACGAGGTATTCCGGGCAGATTGTGCGTTTTCTGGAGACGCAGCAGGTGAAGGCTATCGTGGTCGCCTGCAACACGGCGAGCGCCTACGCGCTGGAAGATCTGGAAAAGGAGTCGGATATACCGATGATCGGCGTGGTGAAGCCGGGGGCTAGGGCGGCGCTTGCGACTACCGCGAATAAAAAAATCGGTGTTGTGGGAACGGAAGCCACCATAAGCAGCGGCATCTACAGCCGGTACATAGAAGAGCATGATGCGGATGTCAGCGTTGTGGGAAAAGCGTGTCCTCTTTTTGTGCCGCTGGTGGAGGAAGGGCTGTGGGAGGATCCGGTGACAGACGAGATTGCCCGCCGCTATTTGACGGAACTGATCGACAGCGGAATAGACACCCTGATTTTAGGATGCACCCATTACCCGATGCTGCGCTCCACAGTGGGAAAAATAATGGGGGAGGGCGTCACCCTTGTGAATCCCGCCTATGAGACGGCGAGGGAACTGAAGGCGCTTCTTTCGGAGCGCGGTCTGGAGAGTGAGCACAGACCGGGGCTTGGGACGGAGCTGTACCGCTTTTTTGTCAGCGACGCCGCCGATAAGTTCCAGCGCTTTGCGAACTCTATTCTGCCCTATGGCATTCTGTCCGCAAAAGTGATACGAATTGACGAATATTAATGTATTGAGACCGGCATTGCGGCGGATTACGGCATTTGGGAAATGAGGTAAAAATATGACGAAAGAAGTATTGCTGACATTGCAGGGACTGCAGTTCGATCAGCGGGAAGAAAATTCTGATAAGATCGAGATGGTCACTGTGGGCGATTATTATAAGAAGAATGACAGGCATTATGTGGTTTACGAGGAGGTCACGGAAGGGTTTGACCGCGCGACGAAAAACCGGCTTAAGTTTGGCGGACAGATGGTGGAGCTGACGCGTCACGGTCTGGTGAATGTACATATGGTTTTTCAGGAAAATAAGAAGAACCTGTCAAACTACAACACGCCTTTCGGACAGATTCTGGTGGGGATTGACACGAAACGGATCACGATCGAAGAAAAGGAAGATAATATTGTGGTGGACGTGGACTACGCGCTTGACATCAACTATGAGTTTCTCTCGGACTGCCACATCAAAATAGACATCCGCTCAAAAGAAAACAGCGGTTTTACGCTGCTATCGTAAGACCGCTGTACCGAGCCCGCTAAACGGCGCTCGTGACGTTAATTCCGTAGGAATTTACGTCGGTTATTTAATAGGTTTGGCACCTGCTTTTTCCTGTGCCTTTTCCACCATCTGTTTGAATTTGCTCTTTTTCTTCTGCTCGACTACCGGCGCCCTGCCGTGGAGACCCTTTACATCCGTGATGTAGATGCCGCTGACAACAGCCTTCACTTCCTTCTTGACAGGGACGGAATCAAAAATTTTTTCTTCGCAGATAAGGGTCATAATCTGCGGACCGACCTTCGCCTTCACCACGGGAAGTTTGGAGCCGCGAAGCAGCTTGGGCGTCTGGTCCAGCACGATCTGGGGCAGCCCCGCGTCCTTTAGCTTCATCCGTTTCTTATCTATGATAAGCATGGATACGGTCTGCTTCATCGCATCGATCTGTGCCTGCTGCTCCGCCTGCTTTTTCTGTGCTTTCTTTCCTATGAAATATAATACAACTACGGCGATCAGCAGAACCGCCAGAATCACCAGTAAGACAATAGTAATCGTGCTCATGGGAATGCCTCCGTTTTCGTTTCAATGTATGCAAAAAATATTTTAACATTGATCCGCGTGTTGCGCAAGAAGAAGTTGGAAATTGACGGGCGGATTGACTAAAATAGTCAGTTTCGGGGAAGGGTGAAATACAGCTGGCGGATGTAGACAAATAAAGTATGGCTGTGGTAAGATAAAGGTTGAATTTGTAGCGGCTATTCAGTGCGGGCTGAATCAGTTACAAGATATGATTTCGGAAAAGAGGAAATGAGGAGATATGAAAAGAAAAATTTGTGTTGCCGCAGCGGTGTTTGCCTCATCGCTGTTTTTGACGGCGTGCGGCAGTAAAGAGTATCTGAAGGATATCAAGGCGGAGAAGTATGTGACGCTCGGCGCTTATACGGGCATCGAGGCGACGGTGAATGAGCCAAAAGTACCCGAAGGTGCGGTGGACAGCTACATTTACGATAATTATCTTGCGCCGAAAGCGGAAAAGGTGCCGGTGACGGGCAGGGCGGTGCAGGAAGGCGACGTGGCGAATATCGACTTTGTGGGATATCACGATGATGTGGCATTTGAAGGTGGCACAGGAGCGGACTTCGACCTGACGATCGGTTCCGGGCGGTTTATAGAGGGTTTTGAGGAAGGGCTGATCGGCGCGAATATCGGGGACACGCGGAGTCTGAATCTGACGTTTCCCGACCCCTACACGAACCCCGAGCTGGCGGGCGAGGATGTGGTGTTTGAGGTGACGGTGAACAGCATCAGCGAGAGCAAAGCGCCGGCACTCACGGACGCGCTTGTGAAACAGCTTGGCGAGGAAGGCTATAACGTAGGCGGCGCGCAGACAGCGCAGGAGCTGAACGATTACGTTTATAATCTCTATGACCAGTCGGTGCAGAGCACTTATGACAATGAGGTTGAGACCGCCATGGCTTCCACGATTATGGAAAACAGTACGTTTCAGGATCCGCCGGAGGAGATGGTACAGCGCTTTATCACAAGCATAGAGAATAATATGAGCGTCAGGGCGTCCTCCATCGGTATGTCACTCGCGCAGTATATGCAGCTTTATCAGGGGCTTGATGAGGCAGGGTACCGGGCGCTTTTCGACGAAGAGGGACTGCGGATGGCAAAGCAGTATATCATGTATCAGGCGATTGCAGACAAGGAGGGACTGGTGCCGACAGAGGAGGAGGTCGCCGGTGAAATTTCCGCGCTGATGACGATTTACGGCTATACTTCCGAGGAGGAACTGAAAAAGAGCGTGGATATGGAATCGCTGAAGGAAGATCTGATGCGGAAAAAGGTGGTTGCCTTTTTGAAGGAGAATGGAAATATCCTCGAAACCGCGGCTGACGTAGATTGAGATGAAAAACAGGAGGGGCATTGAAAATGGATTTGACAGATATCAAAGAATTGTACCGAAACAGCGAGGCGTATTTTGATAAGGAAGTAACAGTGGGCGGCTGGGTGAGAAGCATCCGGGATTCCAAGACGTTCGGGTTTATCGTGGCAAACGACGGCACCTTTTTCGAGCCGTTGCAGATTGTGTACGCGGACAAGCTGGAAAATTTTGACGCGATTTCCAAACTGAATGTGGGTTCCGCAATTGTGGCGCGGGGCAAGATCGTGGCGACGCCGCAGGCGAAACAGAAATTTGAAATGCAGGCGGAAGAAATCATGGTGGAGGGCATGTCCACGGCGGATTATCCGCTGCAGAAAAAGCGGCACAGTTTTGAGTATCTGCGCACCATTTCCCATCTGCGTCCCAGAACGAATACCTTTCAGGCGGTGTTCCGCGTGCGGTCGCTGATCGCCTACGCGATTCACACGTTCTTTCAGGAGAGGGGATTCGTCTATGTGCACACGCCGATCATCACGGGCAGCGACTGCGAGGGCGCGGGCGAGATGTTTCAGGTGACCACCATGGATTTAGACAATCTGCCGCAGACGCAGGACGGACAGGTTGACTACAGCACGGATTTCTTTGGCAAACCCACTAATCTGACGGTGAGCGGACAGCTGAATGTGGAGACCTACGCTTTTGCGTTTAAGAATGTATACACATTCGGACCTACTTTTAGGGCGGAAAATTCCAACACCACCAGACATGCGGCGGAGTTCTGGATGATCGAGCCGGAGATGGCTTTTGCGGATCTGACGGACGACATGATGGTGGCGGAGGCGATGCTCAAGCACGTGATCAGCTATGTGCTGGAGAACGCGCCGGAGGAGATGAATTTCTTTAACCAGTTTGTGGACAAGGGGCTGATCGAGCGGCTGAACCATGTGCTGCATTCCGACTTTGCCCATGTGACGTACACGGAGGCAATCGAGATTCTGAAGAAGCACAATGACAGCTTTGAATACAAGGTAGAGTGGGGCTGCGATCTGCAGACCGAGCACGAGCGGTTTCTGACGGAGCAGGAGTTTAAGCGCCCCGTGTTTGTGACGGACTATCCGAAGGAAATCAAGGCTTTTTATATGAAGTTAAACGAGGACGGGAAGACCGTGGCGGCTATGGACTGCCTCGTGCCGGGCATCGGTGAGATTATCGGCGGCAGCCAGAGAGAGGATGATCTGGAGCTTTTAGAGCGCAGAATGGACGAGCTTGGACTGAACAAAGAAGATTATGGGTTTTATCTGGATCTTCGCAAGTACGGGTCTGCGAGACACGCGGGTTTCGGGCTTGGGTTTGAGCGCTGCGTCATGTATCTGACCGGCATGGGCAACATCCGCGATGTGATTCCGTTCCCCAGAACCGTCAATAATTGTGAATTGTGATTGTGAGATTACGCTTAAGTCTGAACCGCGCAGGCGGGTATGTGCGTGGAAATGACAGGATAGAGACAGGGCGATGAAAAAATATAAGAGACGGCTGTACGTCATATTAACCTTCATACTGTGTCTTTCCGTGGTAGATCCGATTTCGGCTACCACTATTTCCGAACTCCGGGATAATGTGAAGAAAAACCAGTCCCAGCTGAAAAATGCCCAGCAGAAGGCTGACGAAGCGCAGGAAGCGCAGGAGGGCGTGGAGGAGGAGATCGAGGAGATCGACGCGGAGCTGGTGAATCTGATCACGGATATCAATCTGTGCGAAGAGGCGATCAATGACAAAGAGGAGGAGATTTACAGGACGCAGCTTGACTACGACGCGGCGGTGGCGGAGAAGGACGAGCAGTACGCGTCCATGAAAATCCGTATCCAGTTCATGTATGAGAAAGGCGACTCTTCTTATCTGCATATGTTTTTCGGTGCGGGAAACATGGGCGATATGGTGAATAAGGCAAAGTACGTGGAAGAACTCTACGACTATGACAGGAAACTCCTTGTGGAGTATGAAGATACGGTAAAGCGTGTGCAGGAACTCTGGGACACACTGGAGGAGGACAAGTCAGAGCTTGAGACTTCCAGAACCGAGCTGCAGGAAGGGCAGGCTTACATGGAGGAGCTGCTCGCCCAGAAAAAGGAAGAGTATGAGAATTACAGTGTGATGCTGACCAAGGCGAAGCAGGAGGCGGCGACTTACACGGCGCGGATCAAGCAGGAGACAGCGCAGATCAGGAAGCTGGAGGAGGAAGAGCGCAAACGCCGGGAGGAAGAAGAGAGAAAGCGCAAGGAAGAGGAAGAACGGCGCAGGAAAGAGCAGGAAGCGATGCTTGCAGACGGGGATTCCGATTCAGGGGAGGCGCCGAAGAAACAGGAAACGCCCAAGCCCACGTCCTCCGGCGGCGGGAAAGGGCAGGATATCGCGAATTATGCCTGCAAGTTTATCGGGAATCCTTATGTGGCGGGCGGCACGAGCCTCACAAACGGGGCGGACTGTTCCGGCTTCGTGATGTCGGTTTACAAGAACTTCGGCATCAACCTTCCCCGAAGCTCCTATTCCCAGTCAACGGTCGGCAAGGGTGTGTCTTACTCGGATGCAAGACCGGGAGATGTGATTTATTATGGCGGGCATGTGGGCATTTACATAGGAAACGGGCAGATTGTGCACGCCAGCACGGAGCGGACAGGCATTAAAATCACCTCGGCGACATATCGGAATATCATTACGGTGAGGCGGATTGTTTAAGTGGACTGTGCGGGCGGCGACTCGGCTGGTCAATGACCGGGCGGCTGCGTAGCAGATATCTGGTGAATGCCGAGGGGTGCCGGTTTCTATGAAAATATATACACTGAATCAATATTTACACGATACTTTCGGTCAGAAACTGTACAAGATAGCCTTGGACGGCGGGTTTACCTGCCCGAACCGGGATGGAACCATAGACACGCGCGGCTGTATTTTCTGCTCCGGGGCAGGTTCGGGAGAATTTGCCGGAGATTGTACGATGCGCATCACGCAGCAGATTGAAAAAGGGAAAGACCGGGTTGCCGGAAAGATAAAGGATGGCAGGTACATCGCGTATTTTCAGGCGTTTACAAATACCTATGCGCCTGTTGAGAAATTGCGCCCCATGTATATGGAGGCGATAAACCACAGGGATATCGCGGTGTTGTCCGTTGCAACCCGTCCCGACTGTCTCCCGGATGAGGTGCTGGATCTCTTGTGCGAGTGCAATCAGATCAAGCCGGTCTGGGTAGAACTCGGGCTGCAGACGATACACCCCGCGACGGCGGCATACATTCGCCGGGGGTATCCGCTGTCTGTGTATGGTGACGCGGTAAGCCGGCTGAAAGCGCGCGGTATGGAGGTGGTCGTGCATGTGATGCTAGGACTGCCGGGCGAGTCAAGGCAGGATATGCTAGACACCGTATCTTATGTGGCAGGAAGCGGCGCGGACGGCATCAAACTGCAGCTTTTGCATGTGATCAGGGGCACGGATCTGGAAAAGGATTATCTGGAAGGAAAGTTTGAAACGCTTACTTTTGAAAGCTATGTGGAGCTGGTCGCGGACTGTATCGCCCTGCTCCCGGAAAATATGGTCATCCATCGTATGACTGGCGACGGAGACAAACGCACCCTTGTGGCGCCGCTGTGGAGCGCCGACAAAAAGCGTGTGCTCAACGCGATTCACAGGGCGGTTTCGCAAAAAGACAGGATAAAGGATTGACTTTTTTGCAGCGTCTAAGATAGAATAGACAAAGACAGAAGCGGGCACGAAGCCTGCACGGGGACAGAAGTTCCGGCAAGACCAGATACATTTTTGACGAAAAAATCGTGTCAGCGGCATATATATGTCGTTTGTAGGGAATAAGAACAGCAAATGGTGCAAGGTATACACAGGAAGGTATACGGTTCCTCAAAGGGGAATCCTATGTCTTCCTTTCTTTGTGCGCATAAGCAGAGTCAGAAGAGGGCATAGACAGAAGGAGAACAGTTATGAATCTTTCCGCATTTTTCAAAGAAAATCCGAAAGCCGCGGTCGCTTTCTCCGGCGGCGTGGATTCGGCGTATCTGCTTTACGCGGCGAAAGCGGCGCGGGCAGATGTGCGCGCCTACTATGTGAAGAGCGTCTTTCAGCCGCAGTTTGAGATGGAGGACGCGAGACGTCTCTGCGGGGAACTGGACATGGAACTGAAAACGCTCACGGCGGATGTGCTTGCTGACCGCGTCATCCGGGAAAACCCCGCCGACCGCTGCTACCATTGTAAAAAAATAATATTTACAACGATTGCGGAAGCGGCGGCGGCGGACGGCTATACGCTGCTGCTGGACGGCACGAATGCTTCCGACGAGGAGGACGACCGCCCGGGGATGCGTGCGCTTAAGGAACTGTCCGTGCGTTCCCCTCTGCGGGAATGTGGGCTTACCAAGGAAAAGATACGAGGGCTTTCCAGAGAGGCGGGGCTGTTTACATGGGAGAAGCCGGCGTACGCCTGTCTGGCGACACGGATACCTGCGGGGGAGGAAATTACGGCGGAAAAGCTGAAAAGCACGGAGGCGGCGGAGGATTTTCTCTTTTCGCTTGGCTTTACCGACTTCAGGGTAAGGCGGTTCGGTGAGGCGGCGAGACTGCAGTTTCCGGCGTCGCAGCTCGGGCGTGCTCTGGAGAAACGGGAAGAGATTGTAAAGGAATTGAAACAATATTACAAGGCGGTTTTGCTGGATATGGAGGCGAGAACATGAGCGATTATCGAAAAATACTGGAGCAGGTGAGGGACGGCGAAGTCTCCGTGGAGGAGGCGCTGCTTGCCATCAAAAAAAAGCCTTTTGAGGATATCGGCTACGCCAAGGTGGACCACCACAGGGGCGTCAGACAGGGCGCGCCGGAGGTGATTTTCGGCGCGGGAAAAGAGGCGTCGCAGATTGCGGGCATCATTGACAGTATGAAAAAGAACGGGCAGGAAACCATTCTGATTACCAGACTTTCCCCGAAGAAGGCAAAGAAGGTGGGAAAGCGCTGTGAGCTGACCTACCACGAGCAGGCGCGGATCGGCGTTGTCGGCAAAATGCCGGAGCCGTCCGGGTTTGGAAAAATCGTGGTCGCCACAGGCGGGACTTCGGATATTCCCGTGGCGGAGGAGGCGGCGCTCACCGCACAGGTGCACGGCAACGAGGTGGTGCGGCTCTACGATGTGGGCGTGGCGGGACTGCACAGGCTTTTGTCCCATCTGGATGAGATCATGGACGCCTCTGTGATCATTGCCATCGCGGGTATGGAGGGCGCGCTTGCCAGTGTGATCGGCGGGCTGGCGGACTGTCCTGTGATCGCGGTGCCCACGAGCGTAGGGTACGGCGCGTCCATGCACGGTGTTTCGGCGCTTCTGTCCATGTTAAGTTCCTGCGCCAGCGGCGTTTCGGTGGTGAACATTGACAATGGATTTGGGGCGGGGTATCTGGCGAGCATGATCAATCATACGAAAGTGCGCCGAGGATGTTGAAACTGCACAGATATCATAACCAACGCAGACGCGCATGCGCTTTGCTCCAAATGCGGCGGCATGAGGCGCGAAAGGATCTTAATATAAATTTGCTCGAAATGAAATAAAGAAATGTGAGGATGAAATTATGAAGACATTATATTTAGATTGCGGTATGGGTGCGGCGGGGGATATGCTGACGGCGGCACTATTGGAGCTTCTGCCGGACCGGGATAAGGTGATCGGGGAGCTGAATGCGCTGGGGATTCCCGGCGTGGAGATGGTGTGTGAGAAGGCGCAGAAATGCGGTATCGGCGGCACCCATATGTCCGTGCGTGTGCATGGAGAGGAGGAGTCCGAAGAGATGCACGACCACGCGCACACGCACCACCACAGCGGTTTGCATGAGATCGAGCATATCGTGGGGGCATTGCCTTTGTCGGGGCGGATACAGAAGGATATTCTGGCGGTGTTTGGAATGATCGCGGAGGCGGAGAGCCATGTGCACGGCGTACCTGTCACGGAGATTCACTTTCACGAGGTGGGCACCATGGACGCGGTGGCGGACATCACGGCGGTCTGTGTGCTGATGGACAGACTGGCACCGGATCAGGTCATTGTTTCCCCGGTACATGTAGGCAGCGGGCAGGTGAAGTGCGCCCACGGGATTCTGCCAGTGCCTGCGCCGGCAACGGCTTATATTTTAAAGGATGTGCCGATTTACGGCGGGGAGATCCGGGGAGAACTCTGCACACCGACGGGGGCGGCGCTTTTAAAATATTTTGCCAGCCGTTTCGGGGCGATGCCTGTTATGCGCACGCTGGCGATCGGTTACGGCATGGGGAAAAAGGATTTCCCGGCGGCAAACTGTGTGCGCGCGCTGCTGGGGGAGACGGAGGGCACGGGAGACACGGTTGCAGAACTTGTCTGCAATGTGGACGATATGACGGCGGAAGCCATCGGGTTTGCCTCGGAGACGCTTCTGGAGGCGGGTGCGCTGGAAGTCTACACTGTAGCGGCGGGCATGAAGAAGTCCCGTCCGGGCACGGTGCTGCATGTGATGTGTACGGAGTCCATGAAAGGCAAAATGGTGGAGCTGGTTTTTAAGCACACGACCACGATCGGCATCCGGGAAAACATTTCCAGAAGATATACGCTTGCGCGCTCGATCCGAAAAGTGCAGACGCCTTACGGGGAAGTGCGGAAAAAAATCTCGGAGGGCTACGGCGCGACGAGGGAAAAGTATGAATACGAGGATCTGGCACGGATTGCGAGAGAGCGGGGGATGTCCATCCGGGAGGTGGAGGAATCCCTGTGAAGCACGGAAGAAGGAAGGGTGCGGGGAACTCTTTCCACTTTGGTGAACGAGTCAGGGCATGGCTTGCGGGGCAAAAGATTGGCAAAGCTGGCAGAGGTAAGATATGAGAAAATTAAAAAATGGAGTGAAAAGGCGGAAACGGGGCATAAGAAGAGCGATGGGACTGTTTGCAATTACCTTGTCGCTTGGCACAGGGCTGTTGACAGCCTGCGGAGCTGATCGCGCGGGCGGCGCAGGGATGGAAAGCGGGCAGGAAGCGGGAGAGCAGGCGGGCGGTCTGGCGGCAGACGAAGGACAGGCAGGCGATGAACAGGCGGAACCGACCACTTTGATTTATGGCAGCGGCGACTACACCCGCATCAATCCGGCGATGGACGAACACGGCGAGATCAATCTGCTGCTCTTTGACGGGCTGACTGCGCACAACGGGAAAAATGAGGTTGTGCCCGGACTGGCGAAAAGCTGGGAGTTTGACGAGACGGCGTGCACGTATACCTTTTATCTGGAAGAGGGCGTTACGTGGCATGACGGAGAACCTTTTACGGCAGAGGATGTGAAGTTCACGATTGAGACGATCATGGACCCGGAAAACGCCTCCGAGAACGCGCCCAATTATGAGGATGTGGAGGAAATCACGGTGACGGATGACCATACGGTTTCGTTCCGGCTGTCCGCGCCGAACGTGGCTTTTCTCGATTATATGACCATGGCGGTACTTCCCGAACACCTGCTTGCGGGGGAGGATATGCAGACTTCGGATTTCTTTCGCGCGCCGGTGGGAACAGGACCGTACAAGATGGAAAACTGGGATATGGGGCAGGCGATTGTGCTGATAAAAAACGAGTCCTATTTCAAGGGGACGCCCCACATCGACAGGGTGATTTTTAAGATTGTGACGGACGACAACGCGAAAACGCTGCAGATGGAAGCGGGGGAACTGGATCTGGCGCTCCTTCCGCCGAAAGCGGCGCAGACCTTTGAGAACCGGGAGGGCTATGCCTGCTATCATATGCAGACCTCCGATTACAGGGGGATTCTCTTTAATTTTAACAATCCGTACTGGCGGGAAAACAGGGATATCATTCCTGCTGTCTGCTATGCGATAGACAGACAGGCAATTGTAGACGCGGTGCTGCTGGGACAGGGAATGCCCGCTTACGGTCCGCTTCAGCGAAATATTTATAACAATGAGAATATGGAGCACTATGACTATAACCCGGAAAAAGCAGTAGAAATTCTCGAGTCCGCGGGATGCGTCAAAGGAGAAGACGGGATTTATACAAGAGACGGAGAACCGCTCTCCTTTGTGATCAGCGTGGGTGCCGGCGATCAGGTGCGGGCGGACATGGCGCAGGCGGCGGCACAGCAGATTCGGGAGGTCGGGATCGACTGTAGAGTGGAAATTCCGACAAAAGTTGACTGGAATGGTCAAATGTCGTATCTGATCGGCTGGGGCAGCCCCTTTGACGCGGACGACCATACTTATAAAGTTTTTGGAACAGGAAAAGGCGCAAATTACAGCGGTTATTCCAATGCGGCGGTGGACCGGTATCTGACGCTGGCGCGCAGTTCTGACGATCCGCAGGTGCGCGCGGAAAATTACGCCCGGTTTCAGGAGGAGCTTGCAAATGACCCGGCGTATGCGTTTATCTGCTATATTGACGCCGACTATGTGGTGGATGCCTCGATTCAAGGCATTTCGCCCGAGACGGTGATGGGGCATCACGGCGTGGGGATTTTCTGGAATATTGCCGAATGGCAAATGGAATAATGGAGGCTGGTGGGATGGATGTGCTCAAGGTTGAAAATCTCTCGGTCAGCTTTTACAGACCCGAGGGAGAAATAGAGGCTGTGAAAAATGTCAGCTTTTCCCTGCGGGAGGGGGAAATTCTGGCGGTGATGGGGGAGACGGGCTGCGGAAAAAGCGTGTTGTGCAAAAGTATATTAAAACTTTTGCCGGATATCGCAAAAATAAAGACGGGCCGTATTCTCGTCAGAGGCGGGGAGATCACCGGCTATTCGGAAGAACAGATGCGGAAACTGCGGGGCAGCTTTTTTTCCATGGTTTTCCAGAATCCCATGACGGCGCTGAATCCGTGTATGTCCGTGGGCGCGCAGATCGTCGAGGCGGTGCGTCTGCACCAGCCCGGACTTTCAAGGAGAGAGCGGAGGCAGAGGGCGGCGGAACTGATGCATCTGGTGGGGCTTGACCATCCCGGGGAACGTGCCAGACAGTATCCTTTCCAGCTTTCGGGGGGCATGGCGCAAAGGTGCGTCATCGCCATTGCGTTGGCGGCGCAGCCATCGGTCCTGTTCGCGGATGAGGCGACCACGGCGCTGGATGTGACGGTGCAGGCGCAGATTTTGGACCTGTTTCTGGAACTGCGGAAAAAGACGGACATGTCCATTGTGCTTGTCACACACAATCCGGGTGTGGCGGCAAGGACGGCTGACCGCGTGGCGCTGATGAAGGATGGGGAGCTGACAGGGGTCGGAGATGTGGAGGAAATTTTTGAGGAAATTATACATAGACAGAATGTTATATAATGTGGGAAAATTTGTGCTGCGTGTTTTTGCGCTGTCTGTCCTCGTATTCACCATTTCCAGACTTGCGCCGGGCGATCCGCTTTACGCCTATTACGGGGAGCGGGTGGAGAAAATGAGCGTGGCGCAGCAGGAGCAGGCAAGGGAGAGACTTGGTCTCAATGAGCCGCTTTTTACCCAGTATGCGCGCTGGATGCAGGGGGCGTGTCGCGGCGATTTTGGCATTTCCTATCAGTATAAGGCGGACGTGAAGGAAGTGATTGCCGCGAGAATCGGCAATACCCTTATTTTGGGCGGTCTGGGATTTCTTCTGATTTTTGTGCTCGCACTCTGGCTCGGGCTTTTCTGTGCGTGGAGGGAGGATCGGGCGGCTGATCGGATTATTTGCAAAATCGGCACTGTGACAAGCTGTGTCCCCGAGTTCTGGCTGTCATTGCTTTTGCTTCTGGTGTTTGCGGTGTGGCTCGACTGGCTGCCGGGTTCCGGGGCATATTCCGTCGGAAAAGAGGGGGACGCGGCGGACAGGGTAGCGCATCTCGTTCTGCCGCTTGCGGTGGTGGTGTTGGGGCATCTGTGGTACTACGCTTTTCAGGTGCGAAACAGGCTGCTTGAGGAGGTGCGGGCAGATTATGTGCTTCTTGCCAGAATGAAAGGACTGCGCGGAAAACAGGTATTGTACCGACACTGTCTGCGGGGGGCGCTGCCTTCTTATCTGAGCATGATGGCGGTGGCATTGCCCCATATACTCGGCGGTACCTATGTGGTGGAGACGGTGTTTTCCTATCCGGGCATCGGCACTCTGGCATATGAGAGCGCCAGATATCAGGATTACAATCTTCTGATGGTGGTGAGCCTGCTTACGGGGACGGCGGTTATTTTCTGCAACATGATTGCCGGGATGATCAGCGGGCGGATTGACCCGCGGATGCGCATACACGGCTTGCCGGGCGGCGGGGAGGTGAGGGGATGATGAAAAAGAAATTTCCCGCGCTTTCCCTACTTATATTGACTGCTATAGTCATTTTCTGCTTTGTCTGTGAAGGGCTGATGACAAAGGATCCGCTTTACATGGATCTGGCGTGCTGCAATGAGGCGCCGGGAAAAGAATTTCTCTTTGGCACCGACACAATGGGAAGGGATATTTTTTCCATGATATGCCACGGCGGCAAAATTTCCCTTATGATCGGGTTTCTCGCAACCTTTCTATCCACGATTCTGGCGGTTTTCGCGGGGAGCGTGAGCGGCTGCGCCCCCGCCCGGATAGACGGCGTTCTTATGGGGCTGACCGAACTTTTCCTAAGCGTGCCGGGGCTTCTGCTCACGGTTTTTCTGCAGGCTGTTTTTGGCGGGGCGAATGTGTACAGTCTGTCCGTTGTGATCGGGCTGACGGGCTGGATGAGTATGGCGAAGGTGGTGCGGACGGAAGTCCTACAGCTGAGACATACGGATTATGTGCTGGCGGCAAAGTGTCTTGGCGGCGGTTTTTTTCATGTGCTGTTCCGGCATCTGGCGCCCAATTTTTTCCCGTCTGTCCTGTTTATGGCAGTTATGAATGTGAGAAATGCGATAATTGCGGAGTCCACTTTGAGCTTCATGGGACTGGGGCTTCCGGTGGAGGAAGTTTCATGGGGCAGCATACTGTCCTTGTCGGAAAACGCGCTTCTCTCCCGCTCGTGGTGGATTATATTGATTCCCGGCGCTTTTTTGGTGGGAACCTTGCTCTGTCTGACAAATCTGGGCAATTATATGAGGGGTAATGCGAACAGAAGGCACAGCAATCTGGGATGTGAAAAGAATCATAAAAAAAATATGAAACAATTATAAATTTATTATAAAAAATGTCAAAAGATGTGGTATAATAATACTGTAACTACTATCTTTAATAACTTAGATGAATATACTGCTTTATTGCAAATCGTTTCCTGCTAGTCCTATGATACAGTTGTCTATTCGATTTTGTTCTATTCTGGTCTGTTTATCTATCTTATTAATCCAACATGTGAACGGGGGAAAACTTCATGCGGGAAAAAAAGGGAGACGGCGCGGAAAAGGTTTCGCGCGCGAAAAACGACGGTCGGTTTGTCGGCATAGGAGAGAAAATTTCAAAGCGTTTTGGCAGGGTTATTATGATCTGCTGTATTGTTCTGGGAGTGATCACATCGGTTTTGAGCTATATTTCTTCGATCAGCGCTGTGTCGGAGACGATCAATAATACGTCTGATGTGGCGGCAAATTATGTGTCTTCTGCGCTGCAGGAATTTGTGGCGATTGCCTACGAGACGGGCAGTATTGCGCGGCTTGCTGATCCGGAGAAGACGGTTGAGGAAAAGAAAGCTATTTTAGACCAGAGGATTAAGGACCATGATTTTGACGGCGGCTATCTGATTGACAGCAACGGTGTGGACGTCATCACAGGGCAGAATCTTTCTGACAGGGTATACTATAAGGAAAGTATGAAAGGAAATACCTATATTTCCACGCCGGCTTACAGTGAAGTGACAGGCAAAGTATCCTATGTGGTGTCGGCGCCTCTGTGGGAAGGCGGTATTCCCGGAACGACGCCGGTGGGTGTCATCGCCTACGTGCCGAACGGCGAGTTTTTGAATGATATCATGCGTTCCATTAAGGTCGGGGAGGGCGGCACCGCTTTTATGCTGGATAAAAACGGCATCACGATCGCGGATCTGGATTCCTCGCTGGTCGGTGTGGAGGACAGCATTGCCCTCGGAGATACGAATCCCAAGCTTAAGAAATACAGCGCGATCTGTAAAAAGATGATTACGGGAGCAAACGGAACGGGTACATATAGTTATAATGGAAAGACAAAAGTAGTCGCCTATTCCCCGGTTCCCGATACGGACGGCTGGAGTATCGGCGTGGCGGCGGTGAGAAATGAATTTTTAAAAATGTTTTTTATTTCTCTTGTGCTTACGGTTCTTCTCGTAGTGGCGTTTACGGTGTACGGCATTAAAGTCGGCGTGAAACTGGGCAGGGCAGTTGCCGCACCGCTTGGCAGGGCGGTAGACAGACTGAAGCTTCTGGCGGAGGGAGACATCCATTCCGAAGTGCCGGAGCCGACGGAAAACGATGAGACAAAGATTCTGCTGGACTGCCTGTCAGAGACGATGCAGGATCTGAATAAGATCATTACGGATATCAGCAGCGATCTGGCGGAGCTGGCGGATGGCAACTTTATGATCAATGTGGATGAGACATACAAAGGAGACTTTGCCCGGATCAGCGACTCCTTCCGGGATATTGTCGGATCGCTCAGCGCTGCGCTGGGAGAGATTGACACCAATGCGGAAAGTGTCAGAAAGGGCGCAACGGATCTGGCAGGCGCATCCCAGCTTCTGGCGGAGGGCGCAACGGATCAGGCGAGCGCGATTGAAGAGCTGACGGCGACGATGACGGATATATCGGAAAAGATTCATACCAATGCCGAGAATGCGGCGAAAGCCAAAAAAGTTGTGACCGGCATGAACGATCAGGTGAGCGAGAGCAATGCCCAGATGAAACAGAGTACGGAAGCCATGGAGAGAATCAGGGAGGCTTCCGATAAGATCGCTGAGATCATTAGCAGTATTGAAGAGATCGCGTCCCAGACCAACCTACTCGCACTGAACGCCTCTATCGAGGCGGCGAGAGCGGGCGAGGCAGGGAAAGGCTTTGCGGTGGTTGCCACGCAGGTCGGTACGCTTTCCGAGCAGAGCAGCGAAGCGGCGAAAAATACAAAGCAGTTGATCCAGAATGCCATTCAGGCAGTAGAGGATGGAACCAGACTGGCAAATTCCACGGCGGAATCGCTGCTGCTTGTGGTTGAGAACGCAAAGACGGTGGGGGATGCGATCGATGAGATTGCGTTAGCGTCTGAGGAGCAGGCGGATGCCACGGCACAGATCACGGAGGGCGTCAATCAGATCGCGCAGGTTGTGGAATCCAATTCTGCCACCTCCGAGGAGAGCGCGGCGGCATCGCAGGAGCTGTCGTCACAGGCGGATCTGCTCAAAGAACTGGTTGACAGGTTTAAATATCACGCGTAATAAAGGGTATACGCAAAACGGCGGCGTCCGAAAAGGGCGCCGCTTTTTTACGTGCCTGCAAATTTACGGTGAAAGATGTAATTGCTGCTGGTTTTAACGCGTAGTTTGTGTTAATATAGTTAAGTGTGTCCGAAACATGCTTGAAAGAACTGCTTCGGAATGGAGGATAACATGAAGGAATTAAAAGGAAGCGGGTTTTTCCGTGTCCTGTTTAAGATGAATGTGTTACCGATTATACTGCTTACAATGGTAATCACAATTTTCAGCGCGGTACAGTTTGCCGCATCCATGAAAATAGAAGCGAAGAATGGTCTTGTAAATTTGAGCCGCACCGTAGTTACCTTGTATGACACGGTATATGAGGGCGATTATTACGCAGTAGAAAAAGACGGTGACGTGTATCTGATGAAAGGCGATCATACGCTGAATGACAATTTTGACATTATTGATGCCATCAAAGAAAAGACAGGGGTAGACATTACCGTTTTTTATCAGGATATCCGTATTATTACCACGATCCGTATGGATGGCGGAAAACGCGTAACAGGAACAAAGGCAAACGAAACCGTTGTAAACGACGTGCTCAAAGGCGGACATGCCCAGTTTTATTCCAGCACCATGGTGGAGGGCGTGCGGTATTTTTCCTACTATGAACCGCTTTATGGCGCTGATGGGACATGTATTGGCATGATTTTCCTCGGAAAGCCTTCCGCGGAGGTGGAGAGACTGGTGCTCGGATCGCTCAGCCCGAACATTATTGTCGGACTGTTGACGCTGTTGATCGCGTGTCTGGTGATCATCCGCTATTCCAGAGAACTCGTCACGGCGATCCGCAAAATGGAGCTGTTTCTCGTTGCCATCACAAGGGGCGATCTTCACGAGGGGTTTGACCAGAATGTGCTGGAGCGCAAAGACGAACTGGGGGAGATGAGCCGCTATCTGATTCAGATGCAGAAATCGCTGCAGAAACTGGTGGAGCAGGATATCCTTACCGGCTTATACAATCGCAGAAGCGGGGAAAAAATCCTGAAGCGGGTGTGCGAGAATTATGCGAAAGACGGGACGCCGTTCTGTGTCGCCATCGGTGATGTGGATCACTTTAAAAATGTCAACGACACATACGGACATGAATGCGGGGATGTGGCGCTCACAGAACTTTCCTCCCGGATGAAAGAGCACATGCGCGGGCATGGCTTTGTGGCGAGATGGGGTGGAGAGGAAATGCTGCTCGTGTATGACGGCGTGCATCTGGACAAGGCGGCCGCATACATGCAGGAACTGCTGGAGGCGATCCGCGAAAAACCCATTGTATATGGGGATGTGAAACTGAACATCACAATGACCTTTGGTCTCACCGAAGGAAACGGGGACAAAATCGAGCACATTGTCCGGGATGCGGATGAAAAGCTGTATCGGGGGAAAAACAGCGGCAGAAATCAGATTGTCGTCTGAGAGATTTCATTATTTGCCGTTTACTGTTTTTTCTGGTTCCGCCGGTTCTTTGCGAATGTTATGAGAAAAAAGAAGAACAAAGCGCCGACGGATACTCTGGTAAACACTTCCGAGACCTGTTCGCCCAGAGTGAGGGACAGGATCATGCGCACCGCGATAATTCCTGCCATAGCTGCTACTGCAATAAATGCCTTTTTCATAGTTTGATATCTCCTTTTGTTGTCGTATTTTGAGGTGTTTTGCTTTCTGGATTAAGGATATCAAATATGGGAAAAGGCATCCATTGATGTAGCTTACATTTCGGAATCGTAACTTACATTTGTGTAAGGTTACATGTTTTTTGTCTGTCAGGCATTTCTTTGCGGGGCGTTACCTGCTTGTGACATATTCCTGCATCGATTTTACAAGATAATGATTGACCGGCATTTTTTCGGTGGTGATATAGCCGGAGGGCGCGTCGATCAACATCGGTATGCGGTTGGTCAGCGTAGCGCAGGTCAGTTCCACCGTTGCCGGACGGTTTACCACGATTGTCGTATCCGGCTCGCCCTCTAACGTCCACTCGTTCCTGTCCATATCTTTCGGACCGTACACATAGCCAAGGCACCGGGTTTCCAGCGTGATGCCCTCCTTGGTTTCAGTCGTTACAACGGCGGACATGCCCGTGGCGTATCCGGCTTTGATCGTCATGCCAAGGGTACTGGATTTCAAGTCCTCCTCGTGTGTGATCGGGATGCACTCCTGCGTCTGGGAGACAATGTGCAGTCCGAGGTGACTGCAGAGCCAGCCGTTCTGGTTCCACATATAGGAAGGTTCGATCACCCCGTCAACGATCAGTTTTTCGGTTTCCTTGTAGGACAACCCATTGTATTTGCCAATCTGCTTTTCAAACTCCTCAACCGAAAGTCCTGCGCCATGTCCCTCCGCAAGCGCAATTCCGTAGTCCTCCACATTGTAGCTGCTGCTGCCGACGATTCTTTTTAAATGATGGATCGAACCGGCAAGCGTCGTGACCAGCGAGCCCCAGTACATATCCGGGTAGCCGCTGCCGCAGAGCGTGCAGTTGTTCGCCTTTGCCAGCGCATCCAGATCTTTGGTAATCTGGTACGATGAGTTCCACGGATATAGGGATTCCTCGCAGGTGGAAATGGCGTTTACGCCGTTTTTGGCACAGACGGTAAAGGCGTCCTTCACGTCGATCATGGTGGAGCGGGTGGCAATAATGCAGACATCGGGCTTTTGTTCGCCTAAAATTCTGTCGGCTTCCTTTGCGTCGGAAACTTTGATGCCGACATGGTCTGAACCCATAATTTCTCCGATATCTTTGCCGATTACGGCGGGATTCATGTCAAATGCCGCCACCAGTTCTGCGCCTTTCTCCAACACATAGCGCATCAGGTATACGCTCATTTTTCCGCAGCCGTATTGGGCGATTTTTATTTTTCTGTTCATGGGGTGCCTCCTTTTTGAAAATGAATTTTTCGTATTGTTTGATCAATGCTATTATTATGATCCGATTCGGACGATGATAACCCACTAAAATATGCCGTTGCAACGCAAAGTTGCGGAAACGCCACAACAAAATGATAGACATTTTTTGCAGGTTTGCTATGATAAATCGGAAGCAGGAGACGGAAGATGGAAAAATAAGTCTGTGATGTTTCGGAAGGGAGGAAAAACATGACATTTGGAGAAAAGCTTTATAAACTGAGGAAGGCACAGGGATTTTCCCAAGAGGCGCTGGCTGAAAAACTGCATACGAGCAGACAGGCAGTCAGCAAGTGGGAAAATGACAACGGCTATCCCGAAACGGAAAAAATTATTCTGATCAGTAAGCTGTTTCAAGTATCTCTGGATGATTTGCTGATGGAAGAGAGGGAGATGGGCGCCGCGTATGACAGCGCAGGCGAAGATACGGAAAATCGGCGCATTGAAAAAGGAAAAGAAAAGAATGGCTATTATATAAACCGGGAAACGGCAAACGGGTTTCTGCTCTATTATAAAAAGAAGTTTTTATGGATAGCGGCGGCATGTGGTCTTATTGCGGGCTGCAACGCGGTTTCCTATGGTTCGACGGAACCCGGATTTTATGAACTGACGGTGCAGCCGCTTCTGGCTGTGGTGTCAGGCATCACGCTGCTGTCTGTTGTGCTTTACGTTATCTTGAAGCAGAATCCTTACAGAAATCTCAGAAATAAGGAACTGCTCTTTGCGGAGGATGTGAGAAGAGAATTGCAGGATGAGTTTTCCAAAATGAAAAAAGTATTGCTGGCGGGCATTGTGGTATGTCTGGCGGCTGTGGGGGTAAACGAAATGTATTCTGCGCGTGATCTCAGTATCACAGCGGAGGCATTACAGCTTATAAGCGAAGCACAGATACTGCGCGACAATGTGATCTATATGATGCTGGCAGGCGTCTGCGTCTTTGTCATGGTTTTCTGCGCGGGTGTGTACTGGTCTTACTCGGTATTGCTCAGAAACTAGTAACTCAAGACTTTTGTGTAAAAGATTAGGGTGTCAAAAGGTGCTCTTTGCAATATGCCGTAGTAGGTTTGCCGAAGCATGTTTTGATACACCAATCTGTAAAAGAAAGGAAGATAACGCCCATGGAATCGCATCGTTATATAGAAGTGAATCAGCTTGTCAAAGTTTACGATACCGGGAAGGTGAAAGTAAGCGCCGTTGATCATGTCAGTTTTTATGTGGATCAAGGTGAGTTTATCGGTATTATGGGAGCTTCCGGCTCCGGCAAAACCACGCTGTTAAATATTCTGTCTACCATAGATACCATGTCCGAAGGACAAGTTCTCTATGACGGGGTGGATATTTCTGGAATGAATGAAGAAGAGTTATCAGACTTCCGGCAGAAAAATCTGGGGTTTGTCTTTCAGGACTATAATCTTTTAGATACACTGACGGTAGAAGAAAACATTATGCTGCCAATGATTTTAAATGGGGAAGAAAGAACGGAAAGCAGAATAAAGGATATAGCCGAAGCATTACATATCAGAGATATTCTGAGAAAGTTTCCGTATGAGGTTTCCGGCGGGCAGAAACAGCGGGCGGCATGTGCAAGGGCGCTTGTCAACAAGCCGAAGCTGATTCTCGCCGATGAACCGACCGGGGCTTTGGACTCTAAATCATCCGCGGTGCTGCTGCGCGCTTTGCAGGTTATGAACAGAGAACTGGGCGCAACTATTTTGATGGTAACGCATGATGTGTTTTCAGCATGTTATTGTGAGAGAATTTTATTTTTGTGCGATGGGAAAATATGTGCGGAATTGAACAGGGGAAGTATGGAAAAAAGAGAGTATCTGAACCGCATTCTTGATATACAGTCTCAGATCGGAGGTGAGGATATTTATGCTGAATAAACTGGCGCTGCGAAATGCGGGGAGATTGTGGAAAGACTATCTGCATTATTTTCTGACCCTGTGTATGATAGCGGCTCTCACCTTTTCCTTCCATTCCCTGCTTTTTTCAGAGGATATCCGAGCAATGATTTATTATGGAGATGGTGATGAATTATCTACGGCAGGAACCATGTTAATCACCTTTATGTCTGTGTCCACCGCGGTCATTTTTATCATAGCGGCATGGCTGATCAATTATATGACGCGCTTTATTCTGGAAAAGAGGAGCCGGGAGTTTGCGGTTTATTTGTTATCGGGAATGAAGAAAGGACAAATTGCAAGTCTTTACATGAAAGAAAATCTTTTTCTTGGCGTGTGCGCGCTGGTCATGGGATTCCTTTTCGGAAGCTGGTTACGGCAGGCGTTGTTTTTCATTTTCTATAAAAGTATCGGGAAAAATTACAAGGTAAATACAGAAATATCCGCGGGCAGCATTTTGCTTACGGCAGCTTTGTATGCCACCTGTTTTGTGGCTGCCATGCTTCGGAACAGGAGCATGTTTTCCCATATGGAAATCATCCATTTGCTCAACATGGATAAGCAGAATGAGGTAGTGAATGAAAAGCAAAACGCTGTCTGGGAAAGACTGTTTTTCCTCTTTATCGGGAACATACTGATTCTCTACTTCTTAATTTTTACGGGCAAGATCACAAAATGGTCAGCGATGGTTGAAATGATCGGGCTGACTTTTACGTTTTACCTTTTCTATTTGGGGCTTTCCGCTTTTCTGATGAAATACATAGACAGGAAAGGCAGATTTATCTATAAGAAGGAATATTTGTTTCTATTGAGGCAGTTTTCCTCAAAGACGCGCAATACCTGTTTTGTTCTCGGAACATTGAGCCTCTTATTTATGTTTGCGTTAGTCGGAAGCTCGCTGGCATTTATGCTGAGCGACTATCAGAATAAACAGTTGGATGTAGAATATCCTTTTGACATGATTATCATCAGCGACGATACGGGCAATGACTTTTCCAAGGAGGAAGCATTGATAGAGGACAATATAACGCCGCGCGATATATGGAAATACTGCGTCTATCAAAATGGAACAAGCGACATGGGCGACTGGCTGTATCAGAATTTACGGTTGTTTTCGGAAAGAGACACCGATCCGGGAATGGCAGAGGGAAAACGTGCCGTTGCCTACTACGATTACGATGTGTATATGGGTGCATCCGATTATAACAGGCTGCGGGAAATGCTGGGGCTTGCGCCTGCGACTTTGCATGACAATCAATACTGCCTTCATATACCGAACCGAGTCTATCAGGAAATAAAGGATAAGAGTGCGCAGATGCAGAATAGTCTGCATACAGGGCTTGAATTTGCCGGTTTCCATACGGAGGGATTTGCGCAGAACGGGCATAACGGGACCGATTATTTACTGGTCGTGCCGGACCAGAAACTGGCGGAAATGAAACCGTATTTTTCGCTTATGGCGGTTATGGCGGACGGAAATGTGCCGGAAAATTTATCGGAAAGAATGTATGATCTGGCGGGCAAAATAAGGGGCTATGATGAACTTGCCGACTATATAAAAATCGGAAGCGAGGCACTTTTTCTGATGCCTGCCACAATACAGGTGAAAAGCCGGGAGGTTTTTGAACTAAAGTTTTTGATGAGCACGCTGTCCTTTCCGCTGTTTTATATCGGTCTGGTGTTTCTGTGCGTGTCGTTCACTGTCCTTTCCGTCCAGCAACTGAGCGATTCCAATAAATATAGATTTCGGTATCAGATTTTAAATAAACTTGGCATGGGAAAGAGGAGAATCAAAAGGACAGTGGCGAAACAGTTGTTTTTCTATTACCTGTGCCCCGTTTTGCTTTCGGCTGTTATTAGCGCGGCGGTTATCTTATATGTGGGACAGCAATTTGTTTCCTATACGGGAATACAAACAGAGGGGATTTCATATTTCTGTGTTTCTCTGACGGGTTTTCTCGGGATATATATCTGCTATTTTGGGTTGACGTACTTGCAGTTTATAAAAAGCGTGGGGTGAATATGGCTGATTATGATTGAAAACAATGCCGCAGAGAAGGTATAATGAATATCGGAAAGCGACAGGAAAGAAACTGGAGGAGGGGCAGATGGGCAGATTAAAGGATCTTCGGAAATATGTGGATGATGAATTAAATAAGATGGAGGATGCCGGCAAACGAAACAGCGCAGTTGCACACCTTTACGGCGTATCGCTTGCGGCTGCGATGATTGCGAAGAAGCGGGGGCTTGACCCGGAGCTTTCTTCGATGGCGGCAATGCTCCATGATCTGTATGCGTATAAGACCGGGTCTTATGAGGACCATGAGCACAAAGGAGCGGAACTTGCGGGGAATATTCTCAGAGAACTGAAGCTGACGGATGAGGCTGAAACGGAGCTTATCTGTTCCGCGATCTACCATCACGGTGACAAGCTGGCGGTGGACAGCCCGATGGATGAAGTTTTGAAAGACGCGGATGTCATTCATCACTGTATGAACGATTTGTCGAAACCTGTCAAGGGAAAGGAGCAGGCGCGTTTCGATAAGCTGTGTGCTGAGTTTGGGATGTGAGAGGATTATGTAGATGGATGACATATATTACATAATCGGAACGGCTTATGCCGGAAAATCCACAATGGTGAAACTTCTTGCCCAAAAGTATGATGGTATTGCATGTGAGGAAAACTACCATGACAGCATGGTGGATGAAAAACTTGATAAAGAAGAGTTCCCATGCCTCTGTTATACCAGAGACCTTCAGGACTGGCGCGAGTTTATTCGCAGAACGCCGGATGAGTATGAGACATGGATAGATGGCGTTGCCAGAGAATGTGAAGTGTTGGAACTGAAAATACTGGAGGAATTAAAGAAGCAGGAACGCAAGATTTTTGTTGATACCAATATCTCGATACAAACGCTTAAGAAAATCTCGGATACCGACCATGTCCTTGTAATGCTGTCAGACCAGACGGTTTCTGTAAACAGGTTCTTCGAGCGTCCCGACAGGGAAAAGCAGTTTCTTTATCAGCTTTTGATGCGGGAACCGGATCCGGATGCGGCAATGGCAAATTTCAGAGAGATGCTTACGAGAGTTAACTCCAAAGAAAAATATGACAGATTTCTCCATTCGGGTTTTCGGGTTTTGCTGCGTGACGATAACAGAACGGTTAATGAAACATTGGAAATTGTGGAGGGATTGTTGAAATTAGGGAAATGACGGGAATAATCAATAAAGACATTAGTATAGGGGATGTAGAGATTAACAACTTAAGGAGAGGTATGTGCGGAAGAAATATTTTGAGTATTTAATAGATGATAGTGACGTTGATTTATATATTGAGCGGGGCGGCTTAAAAAGTTTAATACAGTATTTTGCGTTTATTGACGAACTTGAAAATGTTTTTGATTTCCGTGTTGTCACGACAGGGATAGAAGAGAAAACGTTTTTTTTTCAGAATTATGCAGGAAGGGATACTTCTCAGTATTCGTGTAACATGTGTATTATACAGCTTGGAGAGCCTGCCAATAGATTATCGGATGAAACCAAAGAAAACAGCTCAAACATTCCATCTATATTGTTGAAAACAATGCTTTCAGGGGCAATTGAAAGAATCCCAGCTTTTGGCAGTGGAAGCCATGCTAAAGCATGAGACAGGGATGCTCCATGTTGCCACCGCGTTTGGAAAGACGGTTGTCTGCTGTAATGATTGCGAGGAAAAAGGTGAATACGCTGATTTTACTGCAATCCTCGGCATTGATAGAACAGTGGGAAAGTGCTATGGAAACTTTTTTGATCATAGACGAAGAACCACCCGGATATGAGACACCGGCAGGGAGAATAAAACGGAGGAAAAGTGTTATAGGCAGACTGCAGGGAGCGCATGACTCTACGACAGGAACCATTGATATAGCTATGATCGGTTCCCTTTGTAAAAAGGGAGAGTTCCACCATCGATTGAAAGAGTTTGGTATGGTGATTGTTGATGAATGTCATCATGCCGCATCTGATACCTTCGTAGAAGTGCTACAGGAAGTGCGGGCAAAGGAACAAGGGATTGCACATAAAGCTTTGCTGGAAGCGGATGAGGAGATTATTATAGCAAGCCCGGTGATCAGCGGGCCTAAGATAGAGGAGCTGATTCAATTCAGTGCTGACAATCTGATGCGCGTTTGCAGTAAGGGGTTAGCTGCGGAATTGCTGGAGATTATGTTTGGGAAACGGGAAGTTGACGTTGATTGAATGAAAAAGCCAGTATCAGTCATACCCCCTCAAAATACTTCATACAATGTAAAAAAGTATTCTGAGGGGTTTTCTCTTGAAGGATTATATCGAAGAGCGTGCGATGAACATTGCCAATTATATTATCGAAAACAATGCCACGGTGAGGCAGACGGCGAAGGAGTTTGGGATTAGCAAGAGTACGGTACATATGGTAGTAACAAAATAGAATGGTTCGTGTGGCGGGTGAAATAGCGATAAACATGTGTAGGGCATTTGGAAGAATTGTGATAGGGCTTCTGAATGTCCTTTTATAATATTTAATTGTGAAATTAAAGGGGGGAGGGTATAATGAATACAGGAAAGTGGTGGCAAAAGTCAGAGGAGAGTGTTGTGGGAAAAATCATTTTATATCACGGCAGTTCGAGCGAAACGGTAATGCCAAAGTTTGGATTGGGTGAAGAAAGGCATGATTACGGAAAAGGGTTTTACCTTACGGAAAGATTGGAGCTCGCAAAAGAATGGGCGGTTTACCAGCCGAATGCACTAAATGGATGGGTGCATGAATTTGAATTGGACACAGATGAGCTGAAAATATTGGATTTTCAGGAATACAGCGCTCTGACATGGCTTGCTGAACTGATGAAACATCGCGACGCGGCAGATTCTAAACGTTATCGTATATTATCAAAACAATTTATTGACAAGTTTGGTATATCGACGGAAGAGTATGATGTGATCAAGGGGTGGAGAGCTAATGCCTCATATTTCTATATTGCCAAGGCCTTTGTCCGCGATGAAGTAGATATAGATATTTTGGAGGAATTACTGGCTCTCGGCGGATTAGGCATTCAGTATTGTGTCAAAACAGAGCGGGCGTACAAAAAATTGTCTGAACATTCCGATGCATTGCGGTCTGTTGATTTTACGGAGTTTAATAAGAAGTACAACAGACGGGACATGTTGGCGCGTGAGAATATGCGAAAACTGATTGATTCAGACCGAAACCGTGTAACCAAAGTGTTCAGCACATTAGTCTGAAAGGTGAGGTGAACAATATGGAAGCCTATTCTAAAGCGTATTTGGATGAGATAATTGAAAATCAGGGAAAGCTGTTTGATTATGTGGCGATAACCTATCCCGATATGGATACGGAGGACTTCATTTACTCCTATATGAAAAGCAATACAAGAAAATATATAGACGAAGCACAGGCATTTATCTGCACGATGGATGTACAGGCTTTATGGAAGTATTTTCTGCATACAGACCGATATGAGTTGAAAAAAGGCAGCGCATTGAGCGGATTTCTTCCCGACTGGATTGGTGAATTTTATGCTTACTACCAATGGCAGTACAATATTCCGAGTTGTGCAGTTATCGAAAAAGTACCGCTTGTCTATTTGAAAAGGGCGTATGCCGGACTACATGATCTGGAATTGGAACTTGCTGTAAAGAAAGTGGGGATCGTATGAAGCCCGTTATTTGCTTTCATAACCCGGATGAAGAAAACGGATACCTGAGTAATTGGTATTTATCCTGTTTCACGTTTGAAGGGGATTCTTTTTCATCTATGGAGCAGTTTATGATGTACCGCAAGGCAGTTTGCTTTTGTGACAACGGGATAGCAGCGCAAATTCTTGAAACAGACGATGCTGCCTGTATCAAGGAACTTGGACGGCGTGTTTCAGGATATGACGACCACTATTGGAGCGGCGTGCGGCAGATTATTGTTTATGAGGGATTACTAGCAAAGTTTTCGCAAAATATTGAGCTGAGAAAACTGCTTAAAGCTACGGAGGATGCTGTTTTGGCAGAGTGTGCCGTAAAAGACCGCATTTGGGGTATTGGATTGTCGATGAACGATTCAGACAGGTTTGAACGGACAAAATGGAAGGGGCAAAATCTGCTGGGATATGCCTTGATGATGGTGCGGGATAAGCTGTGAGAGTATCATTTAAATGCGGCAGACGAAGATACAGCGAAATTTGCTTATCGAGGAGAATCATTGACATGACAGATGAAATTTTGTCCTTGAAAAATAAAATTATATGTTTGGAAAAAGAAAATCAGTATCTAAAATCCCTGCTTGATCAAGCGGGGATTTCTTACTCAAAGGAGAAATTGCGACAGTGTGAAATATTTAAGGAGAATGCGTTTGACGAAATAAAGAACCGGGATTTATTCGATTCAAATCAAGGGGCGCGTATCATACCCAGAGAGATTACCGAGCATGACGCCAATCTGTTTTTCGGTATGTTCTGGGGACGCACGGATGTATATGCCAAACGGACCGTCAAAAAATCTACGGGAGAGGTCAATTATTACACGCAATGCTATAATTTTTACAAGACAGGCTGTCCAAGGGTTAGCGGCAGTAAGATCAGGTGCCGTGATTGCAAAAGACAGGCATATAAAAAGTTGGAGAAGCAGCAGATCATGGCACATTTAAAGGGAGCATCTGGGGATGGAACTGATGTAATAGGCATCTATCCGTTGCTGGAGGATGATACCTGTAGATTTCTTGTATTTGATTTTGACAACCATGAAAAAAACGCGGAAAAGATTGACTTTGCCAATACGGACGATATCTGGAAGGAAGAAGTAGATGCCCTGCGCGAAATATGCGTCATCAATGGAATAGATTCTCTGGTAGAACGATCACGGTCGGGACGCGGCGCTCACCTCTGGATCTTTTTTCAGAAGAAAATAGAAGCTTCTCTGGCAAGAAAATTTGGGAATGCCCTGTTAAGAAAAGGGGCAGAATCTGTCAATTTGAAATCCTTTCGCTTCTATGACAGAATGCTGCCGATGCAGGACCATCTTTCGCAGGGCGGTATCGGCAACCTGATCGCACTGCCATTGCAGGGACAGGCTCTCAAAGAGGGGAACAGTGCATTTGTGGATGAGAACTGGAACGCATACCCGGATCAGTGGAAAATATTGTTAAGTAAGCCCAAGCTTTCGAGGGAGTTTATAGAAGACAAGATAAAAGAATGGAAAATCTTTGCGTCAAATAAAGCGGTAGAGATAAATGAGATATGGGGGCAGGACGGAGAAAAGCCGTGGGATAGGACAAAGGATTTTTGGAAGGGTGATGTAAATGGAGATCTTCAAATTACCCTGGCAGATGGCGTTTATATTTTGAGAGAAAATTTGGCGCCAAGAATCCAAAACCAGATAAGGGAACTGGCGGCATTTCCAAATCCGATATTTTTTAAGAATCAGGCGATGGGGCTGTCAAACTTTGCCTGTTCCAGATACATTTATCTCGGCAGGGATGA
>ERZ778511.528-NODE-528-length-35345-cov-5.191669_pt1 | contig 35345 bp, 40 predicted proteins | sample MGYA00510347_ERZ778511 | MGnify/ENA primary metagenome ERZ778511 (study PRJEB29527, sample SAMN07138967) | mouse gut metagenome | material: feces | host: mouse | place: China:Nanjing | collected 2016-01-25 ...
GACCACTAGATCAGATGCCCGTAGGACCTGCCATTCGGTGGCTTCGCCTAACAAAACTCGCACCGCACTTCGCAAATCCCCCGCATAGGGAGCGGCACGCCGAGCCGCTCCCGCCAAGGGGTTCTTAGACCGTAGGTCTAAGCGCGTTTTTGCCTACTTTTGCCGCGCGGCAAAAGTAGGCGCGGAGTCCGGGGCCGCGTAGGTCCCGGGCCATCGACGAGAAACAAGCCAGGCGGCGTGCAACGCCGCAGAAGAAAATTTTCCTTTATTCTACTCCTTTTCCCCCTCAATAGCAAGCTCATTTTCACGAACCGTCAAAATAACCCCCTGCCCGCTGGCAAAGCGGCCGGAGAGCACCCCCTCCGCCACGATGTCCTCCACCTCCCGCCGGAGGGCCCGTCGAAGTGGCCGCGCCCCGTTGACGGGATCATAGCACTTCTCCGCCAGCAGCTCCACGGCCTCCTCCCCGGCCCGGAGGGTGAGGCCCAGGGGCCTCATCCTCTTGGCCGTCTCCGCCAGCATCCGCCGGGCGATCTCCTTCAGATCCTTCTTGTCCAGCTGCCGGAAAACGATCGTATCGTCAATGCGGTTGAGAAACTCCGGCCGGAACGTCCTCTTCAGCTCGTCGGTCACCGAGCGGCGCACGCGGTCCTGCCGGACCGCCTCGCCGTCCGTCTCCCCGGCAAACCCCAGCGCCTGCCCGCTGGTGATGGCCCTCGCCCCCACGTTGCTGGTCATCACCACCACCGCGTTGCGAAAATCCGCCCGCCGCCCGTGGCTGTCCGTCAGACGCCCGTCCTCCAGGATCTGGAGCAGCAGGTTCCACACCTCCGGGTGGGCCTTCTCGATCTCATCAAAGAGCACCACCGCATAGGGCCGCTTCCGGATCTTCTCCGTCAGCTGCCCCCCCTCCTCGTGGCCCACGTACCCCGGCGGGGACCCCACCAGACGGCTGGCCGCGTGGGACTCCGCGTACTCCGACATGTCGATGCGGATAAGGGCCTCCTCCTGGCCGAACATGGCCTCCGCCAGCGCCCGGCAAAGCTCCGTCTTCCCCACGCCGCTGGGCCCCAAAAGCAAAAAGCTCCCCGTGGGCCGCTGGGGCTCCTTGAGCCCCACCCGGCCCCGCCGGATGGCCCGGGCCACGGCGGAGACCGCCTCGTCCTGCCCCACCAGGCGGCGCTTGAGCGTCTCCTCCAGCTCCAGGAGCTTCTCCCCCTCGTCCTGGGTCAGCCGCTGGACCGGGATGCCCGTCCACTCCGCCGCCACCGCCGCCACGTCCTCCTCCGTCACGGCGATCAGATCGTCCGTCCGCCCGTCGTTCCAGTGCTTGCGGGCCTCCCGGAGCTGCTGGACGAAGTCCGACTCCGCGTCCCGCAGCCGGGCCGCCGTCTCGTAGTCCTGGCCCGTGATGGCCTCGTCCTTCTCCCGCCGGACGGAGGCCACCCGCTCCTCCAGCTCCCGGAGGTCCGGCGAGCGGGTCTCGCACTCCATCCGCACCCGGGCGCAGGCCTCGTCCATCAGGTCGATGGCCTTGTCCGGCAGGAAGCGGTCCGGCAGATACCGGCGGCTGAGTTCCACCGAGGCGTACACCGCCTCGTCGCTGACCGCCAGCTTGTGGTGGGCCTCGTACTTGTCCCGCAGGCCCATGAGGATCTCCACCGCCGCCTCCGGCTGGGGCTCCTCCACCGCCACCGGCTGGAAGCGCCGCTCCAGGGCCGCGTCCTTCTCGATATACCGCCGGTACTCGTCCCGGGTGGTGGCCCCGATGACCCGGATCTCCGAGCGGCTGAGAGCGGGCTTGAGGATGTTGGCCGCGTCCACGGCCCCCTCGGCGCTGCCCGCGCCCACGATGGTGTGGAGCTCGTCGATGAAGAGGATCACGCTGCCCATGCGCCGGATCTCCGCCAGGGCGTTCTTGACCCGCTCCTCAAACTCCCCTCGGTACTTGGTGCCCGCCAGCATGGCCGCCAGGTCGATGGAGAGGATGGTCTTCCCCAGCAGCTCCTCCGGCACGTCGCCGCTGACCACCCGCTGGGCCAATCCCTCCGCCACGGCGGTCTTGCCCACCCCCGGCTCCCCCACCAGCACGGGGTTGTTCTTGGTCCGGCGGGAGAGGATGCGGATGCACCGGGCGATCTCCCGGTCCCGGCCCACCACCGGGTCCAGCTTGCCCTCCCGGGCCAGGGCGTTGAGACTGCGGGTGAACTGCTCGAGGACCTTGGACCGGGGCGCCTCCTCCCGCCGGGTGGGGGCGATGCGTGTGGGGGCCTCCCGGGGCAGGCGCTGGACCACGCTCATGCGCTGGAAGAGGGCCGTCTGAATTTTCTTCGGGTCCGCCCCTATGTCCGTCAGCACCCGCATGGCCATGGTGCCGTTCTCCTTGAGGATGCCCAGCAGCAGGTGCTCCGTGCCCACGTAGCCCTCCCCCAGGCGGTTGGACTCCCCCACGGCGTTCTCGATGACCCGCTTGGCCCGGGGGGTGAGCCCCTGGGGCGGCGCCAGCCCCGCCAGGCCCGTGCCCACGATCTTCACGATGGCCTCCCGGGCTCGCTCCCCGGTGACGGACTGCTCCGTCAGGCACCGGTGGGCCGCTCCGCCCTCCTCCCGCAGAAGGCCCAGCAGCAGGTGTTCGCTGCCCACGTAGCTGTGGCCCAGCTCCTCCGCCGACGCCTGGGCCAGGCGCAGGGCGCTCTGCGCCCTGGGGGTGAATCGGTTGTCGTACATGATGCGTCCCATCCTCCGTAAGATGAAAAATTCTTCCCGTTCAGTATGCCCCCACCGGCGGCTTTTACACATTTGACACTGGTGCGGAGGGGATGAACCTTTTTCTTGAAAGAAAAAGGTTCCCAAAAAGAACTTTCATGCGGGACTATGGCCGTTGCCGGTCCGGCATTTTGACCCGGTAACGAATAGAAGCGGATTTTGCGCTGTGAAACATTTTTCCCCCGCCGGATGAATTTACACTTGCTTTTTGCAGACATCGTTGTTACAATAGGGTTACCCATTTTAAGGAGGTAATCATTCATGGCACATAGAATCACCGACGCCTGCGTCAGCTGCGGCACCTGCGCTGAGAACTGCCCCGTCGAGGCCATTTCCCAGGGCGATACCCAGTACGTCATCGACGCCGATGCCTGCGTGGACTGCGGCGCCTGCGCTGCCAACTGCCCCACCGAGGCCATCGTAGCCGAGTAAGGTACATCCGTAAAAAGCCCCGTTCTCATCGGAGAACGGGGCTTTTTCGCGCAGTGCCCGCGTTCCCTCCCCGCCGCAGGTGGACCATCCCCCCAAGGACCGCTCTTCCGGCTTTCCTATCCGCAGCAAAAACAACGCGGTATGCTTGAATATCGCGCTTTACAGACCACATAAAAGCGTATAAACTGGAAGCAGTTGCAACATCATCCATGGATGGAGGCCCGGGCTCAACTGCACTATTTTTAGTTATCTAAAAAGAAAGAGAGGGAATACTATGGCTACCTCCCCCGCGAAAAAGAGCAACGCGCCATATTACATTTGTGTCGCGGTTGCTGCATTTTTCATGTTCATTTTTGGACGCATTGTTCCCACCTTTGCAGGAATTACCCCCGTCGGCATAAGCATGTTGGGCATCTTCTTCGGCGTGCTGATTGTCACCATCGTTACCGGCGAAACCTTCTGGCCCGCCCTGTTAGGCCTGTTCGCCATGATCATCTGCGATTTTACCACTGCCAGCGGCATACTGGCCACCTGGTTCGGTAACGTCACCATCCAGCAGATCATCTGGGTTATGGCGCTTACCGGCGCCGTCACCGAATCCGGGGCTGTCAACGTATTGGCCCGGAAGGTTCTGAAAATCAAGGCTCTCCAGGGTCATCCCATGAGACTCGTCACCGCCCTGTTCCTTGCCGTGCTGGTCTGCTCCGCTCTGGTGAGCAGCCCCACCACCATGCTCCTGCTGTGGTATCCCATCCTGGACACCATCTGCGATATGTGCGAGGTGAAGAAGGACAGCGACCTCAAGCGCAGCCTGCTGCTGGGCGTGTACATCTCCGCCATGGGCGCTTACGTGCTCCCCTTCAAGGGCGTCCACCTGTCCTCCATCGCCATCATCAGCGGCATCATGGAGGCCAGCGGCCTGGTCTTTGACAACACCGCCTACCTCCTCGTCGCCACGCTGGTCATCCTGGCCTTCGTGCTGGCCTACATCGCGTTTATGCGCTTCGTTTGGAAGATCGACCTTACCCCCCTGAAGGATTTCGACGTGGATAAGATGGGTCTCACCGAGGCCGACCTGAAAATGAACGGCCGCCAGAAGATCCTCCTGGGCTTCATGCTCTTCGGTATTGCGTTCCTGCTGCTCAGCATGGTGCTGCCCAAGGGCTCTGCGGTTACCGCGTTCTACAACAAGATCGGTTCTACCTGGATCTGGATCATTCTGTTTGCCATCCTGTGCATCATGCGGGATAAGGAGGGCAAGCCCTTCATCAACGGCGTCAAGCTGCTCCAGACCAAGACCATGTGGGGCATCGTGGCCGTGGCAGGGTGCTTTACCATCTGCGGCAACGCCATTGCCTCCGATGACCTGGGCATCAAGGCCGCCATTGCGGACTTCCTCTCCCCCATCCTGGGCAACGCCAGCTGGCCCATTATGGTCATCCTGTGCGTGGTGATCTCCACCGTGTTCACCAACATCACCAACGGTATGCCGGTGAGCTTCACCATCAACGCCGTGTGCATCCCCCTGGCCTGCACCATGCAGATGAACGGCGGCGGCAACGCCACCATTCTGGGCGTGGCCACCATCCTGTCCGCTATGTGCGCGTTCATGACCAACGGCGCCATTGCCTATGCTACCTTGCTGCTGGGTCGTGAGGAAATGACCAACAAGTTCATCTTTACCAAGGGTCTGGTCACCAATGGCATATACATCGTCGTTGCAAGTGTGATCTGTATCATATTCGGCTACATCTTTTAACTACTGCAACGAAGGAGTCATATATTATGAGTAAGACCTACCTGGAGCCCTCTCGCCCCCTCCCTGTCGAGGCCGAATGTGATATTCTGGTGGTCGGCGGCGGCGCGGCCGGCCACTCCGCCGCCATCGCGGCGGCCCGCGCCGGGGCAAAAAACATTATCCTTCTGGAGCGCTACGGCTACATGGGCGGCGACGTGACCGGCGGTTATGTCATCATGGTGCCCAACCTGTCCTGGTACGACAAGTCCTTCGTGCGAGGACTCCAGGAGGAGTGGTTCACCCGCTTAAACCCCATTCCCAACGCGGTGCGCGGCCCGTCCCTGGACAAGATCGGCTCTACCGACCCGGCCCTGCTCCACCCCTGGATGGCCATTCACGACTGCGTGAGCCGGGGCGGCTTTGGCGGCGCCAAGCCCAACTGCCTGGTGCGCTCGGTGTACTTCGAGCCCAATCAGCTGAAGGTCGAAATGGACAAGATGCTGCTGGAGCACAGAGACGCGATCACCGTCATGTGCCACAGCTGGGTCAGCGGCCCCATCGTGGAGGACGGCGCCGTCAAGGGCGTGATCTACGAGAGCAAGGAGGGGCGGAAGGCCATCCTTGCCAAGCAGGTGATCGACGCCACCGGCGACGGCGACCTCTACTCCCGGGCGGGAGCGCCCTACTCCAGCATGTCCGACGGCGTGACCCGCGCCAATACCACCGCGCTGGTGTGGCGCATCGGCGGCGTGGACGGGGACGCCTATTACGAGTGGAAGCAGGCCCACCCCGCTGAGATGAACGCCCTGCGGGCGGGGCTGCAAAGAACGGCGGGCTTCCGCTGCGTGCCCATGGCCTCCAACCAGAGCGATATTTTCTGGATGAACAACTGGCACATGAACCGGGATTGTTCCAAGGTCAAGGATCAGACCGAGACCGAGATGAACACCCGGGCCACCATGCGGGAGACGCTGGCCTACCTGAAGGAGGCCGTCCCCGTGGCCTTCCGCAACGCCTACCTCTACGACATCGCCCCCCAGCTGGGCACCCGCGTCAGCCGCCGCCTCAAGGGCGAGTATGTGATGACCACGGCGGATTTCGCCTACGCCATCCAGCACGACGACGTGATCGCGTGGCACTCCACCATCTGCCAGGTCAACGACTGCGGCCCTGTGGAGATCCCCTATCGGGCCATCCTGCCCCAGGGCGTGGAGAATCTGCTGTGCCCGGGCCGCCATCTGTCCGCGGACGGTGTGGCCATCGACTGGCTGGACCTGATCCCCCAGTGCGTTGGTACTGGCCAGGCCGCCGGTGTGGCCGCTGCGGTTGCGGTGGCCGACGGCTCCACGGCCCACGGCGTGGACATTAGGAAGGTACAGGACATCCTGGTGGACCAGGACGTGCCTCTGCCCCGGAACGCCAAGTTCGCCGCCAAAGACCCCTCCTACCAGGAGTGCGTGGAGGCCCACGAGTATGGTCTCTACACCGACAAAGCCAAGCTGGCCAAGGAACAGAAGGAAAAGGGCCAGGCTCTGAACCTGGAGTTCCAGGAGGACATCAACAAGCCCAATGTGGAACGAAAGCTCCACTGAGCCCCGGCCCGAGCCGCCGGAGGTAAACATCTCACTGGAGGTCCTCCTCTCCCTGCGGCCTCAGCCGGGCTGTGAGAAGGACGGCGTGTGCAACGAGTGCGGCCTGTGCGAGCACTGAACCGTCAAGAAAAAATGTCGGCCCGGGACCAGTGGTCCCGGGCCGACTCTGCGTCAGATCAGCTGTCCCCGCATGAAATCCAGAAAGGCCGCCAGGGCGGGACTGGGCTCCAGCGCCCGGCACCATACCACGCGGTTGGTGCTGGACTGGAAGAAATCGATGGGCACCTGCCGCACCCCCTCCCAGGTGGCCATCATGTCCAGCGGCAGGATGGGGTAGAGCTTCCCCTGCACCGTCAGCTCCCGCAGGAGCATCTGATCGGAGGTGCGCAGCACCACGTTGGGCTGTCGCCCCATCGCCTCGAAGCTGGCGTTGAGGATGTGCTCTACCGGCATGGGCGTGCTGAAAAAACCGAGGGGCAGGTCGATGATGTCGCCAATGCCCGCCTTGCTTCCAATCCGGGTATTTTTCTCCGCCACGCCCAGCATGATGGGGTTCTGATAGAGATCAAAATACTCGAACGCCGCCCGGTCCGGCACCGCGGGGGTAAAGGAGGCGTCCAGCGCCCCGTCCAGCAGCAGCTTCCACGAGTCGAAGGCGTTGTGTTCCGTGACATAGAGCTGGATGTCCGGGTACAGGTCCTGAAATTTTTCCAGATAGCCCTTGTGGACGCAGTAGGCGTTGGTGGGCGTCACCCCTATGCGCAGAGGGCGGACCTGTTCCTGCACGGAGAGGCAGCGGATGCGCTCCTTGGCCGTAGAGCAGCTCGCCAGGAAGGTCTCAAACAGCCGCGCCAGGATGCGCCCGCTCTCCGTCAGGGCCACGCCGCTGCGGGAGCGTGTAAAAAGGACCGCCTCAAACTCCTCTTCCAATTCAATGATTGCCCGCGATACGACCGAACGGGAGACAAACAGGGCGTCGGCGGCAGCGGAAATATTCCCCGTTTGGCATACCTTTTGGAAATACTCGATTTGCTTTAGCGTCATGGTGCGTCGCTCCCTATTTCAATTGTTTTGACTCGCCGCCCGTTGGGCGGAACCAATCCCTTACGGCCGCCTGATGCAGAGGTTCAGCAGCAGGGAGAGCGCGGCAAGGCCGATCAGGAAGATAAACGGCGTCGAATATCCGCCGCTGGACTCCAGCAGGCGGCTGGCCACGGTGGCCATCATAGAGGCGCCCATCAGGTTGAAGTTCATCACGGAAAAATTCAGCGGAAAATATTTTGTCCCATAGAATGCGGCGGTAAACGCGGAGGTAATCGTCGGCCCGGTGCCGTAGGAGAACCCGGTGGCACAGAGACCGGCCACGCAGAGCGGGAGCGAATGGGTCAGCACGGAGAGCAGCGTAATCCCCGCCGCCGTGATGGTGAGCAAATTGGCGAGCAGCATGGTCCTTTTTCTGCCGAACCTGTCAAACAGCGCGCCGGTGGCGATGCGCCCCAAGCCGTTGCAGACCGACAGCACCCCCACCATATTGGTGGCAAACGCCCCGCCGGCGCCCACGGAGATGGAGAGGTCCCGGGCAAAGGAGATCACGGTGTTCCCCACTGCGGACAGGCATACGATGCAAAAAAACGCCAGCCAGAAGGAGAGGCGGTGAACCATCTCCCAGGTGCGGTACTCCTTCGCCTCAAAATTTTCACCGCCACGGACCGCCTTTTTCTCCCCCACCGGAAGCTGCACGTCCGCAGGGGGCAGCCGGAGCAGCAGCGCCGCCGCCACCAGGATCACGCCGAGGGCGATGCCCACGGCCAGATAGGCCATGCGCCAGCCCGGCCCCTCGATCAGCGTCGAGGCGAGGTTCCCCACTACCAGGGCGGAAGCGCCGAAGCCCATCAGCAGCGCGCCGGAACAGGTGCCCTTTTTATCCGGGAACCAGGCGCTGACCGTTGCGATGATCACAGTATAGGCAATCCCGATCCCAAACCCCGCAAGGCCGCCATAGCTGATATAGAGCATGACGATATTGCCCCCGGACAGCCGGGACGCCAGAATAAAACCGGTACAGCTGATGACGCCGGACAGGATCAGCGCAAGCCGGACCCCCAGCCGCTTGCTGGCCATGCCGCCCACAAAGGCGCCCAGGCAGAAAAAGCAGATGGTCAGCGTAAAGTTGAGCGTCAGTTCCGACCCGGCCCAGCCAAATTCGTCCGTCAGGGGCGCCTTCAGGATGGACCAGGCGTAGATAATCCCGCCAAACAGGAGCGCCCCCACGCCCATTGCCAGATAAAACCATCGAATCGAAAGACTTTGCTGCCCTTCTTTCATAGCGAGAACCCCCTCTTTGCCCGCATCGTTTCGTGCGGTAATCGTCTCTGCTGCGGAAGCTCCGCACAAATCTCCATGCCCCTCCCAGCGGGAAGGCTCCTCCTATTTTACCGGATATTTTCCTGTTTGTCCATAGATTTTTATATTTTATAAAATATATTTTGTATCTCGCAAAAACGACTTGCGTTTCCGGGCGGATGGGAGTATAATCGGAAGTGTGCAAATGTTCCCCAAAAACCCGCCTTATTGGGCGAAACGGATATGAAAGGAACGGGGGTGGATTCGATGTCCGACAATTGGCCGGCGGCGCTGGGGCTGACCGGGGAGGAGCACAGCTTCGTATTGATCGGGGAGGCCGGGAGCGGCAAGAGCGAGATTGCGATCAATTTAGCCCTTGCGCTTTTGCAGAGGGGGGACAAGGCCGTCCATTTCTGCGACCTGGATATGACCAAGCCCCTCTTTCGCTCCCGCGACCAGGCGAAGCGCCTAACGGACCGGGGCGTCACGGTCCACTTCGAGGAGCAGTTTTATGACGCCCCTGTGGCCGTCGGCGGCGTGCACCGGCTTCTGCGGGACGAGGGGTGCTATACCGTGCTGGACGTGGGCGGCGACTACATCGGCGCCCGGTCCATCGGCGGGTACGCCCCCCTGCTCAACGCGCCGGGGACGGTGGTGTGGTATGTGGTCAATCCATACCGCCCCTGGTCCATGGATATAGACCACATCGACGCGGTTCTGGCCCAGGTCCTGGGCGTCTCCCACGTCCGGCTGGAGCGGCTCCGCCTCCTGGGCAATCCCAATCTCGGGCCGGATACCGCCGCGGCGGACGTGATCTCCGGCGCGGAAAAGCTGGTTGAAATGGTGGGCCCGTACAAGCCGGTGGACTTCTTCTGCGCCAGGGAGGCGCTGACCCCCGCGCTGGAGAGCCGTCTGCCCGGGCCCCTCTTCCCCATTCATCTGTATCTCACATATGAGTGGGCCGAGTAACGTCATTCCTGAAGACGGCATATACATCAAAAATTCACAGCAAAGGAGCGAGTGAAATGGCATCAGGCAAGGTAGAGATCATCAAGGAGCGGTGCAAGAGCTGCGGCTACTGCGTCAAGTTCTGCCCCAAGCACGTGTTGGCCACGGGGAAAGAGGTCAACTCCAAGGGCTACGAGTACGTGTATCCGGCCAATCCCGACGATTGCATCGGATGCGCCATCTGCGGCCGGATCTGCCCCGACGGGGCCATCGACGTCTACAAAGAAACGTAAGGAGGTTGAATCCCATGGCAAGAGTATTCATGAAGGGGACGGAAGCGGTGGCCGAAGCCGCCGTCCGCGCAGGCTGCCGGTTTTTCGCTGGTTATCCGATCACCCCGCAGAACGAAGTCCCCGAGTACCTGTCCCGCAGGCTGCCGGAGGTTGGCGGCGTGTTCATCCAGGGCGAGAGCGAAGTCGCGTCCGTCAATATGGTCTATGGCGCCGCCGCCGCAGGCTGCCGCTCCATGACGTCCTCCTCCTCTCCCGGCATCTCCCTGAAGAGCGAGGGGATCAGCTACTGCGCCGCAGCCCGGATCCCCATGGTCTACGCCAACTTCGCCCGGGGCGGCCCGGGCGTCGGGTCCATCCAGCCCGCCCAGCAGGACTATTTGCAGGCCACCAAGGCCAGCGGCAACGGCGGCTTCCGTATGCCCGTCCTGGCGCCCGCCACCGTGCAGGAGGCCGTGGACCTGACCGTCAGGGCTTTTGACTGGGCGGACCGGGACCGCACGCCCGTCCTCATTCTGGCCGACGGCGTGATCGGCACCATGATGGAGCCGGTGGTCCTCCCCGAGATGAAGTCCGAGGAGGAGGTCGCCGCCATCAAGGAGTCCAAGCGGAGTTGGGCCTGTGTGGGCCACAAGCTGGACTACGCCCACCGGTCCTGGATCGAGCCGGGCCAGTGGTCCACCGCACGGATGCAGAAGTGCAACGAGGACGCGGCCGCCATGTACAAGGCGTGGGAGAAGGAGGCCATGGTGGAGGAGTACCGTCTGGAGGACGCGGAGATCGTCCTGACCGCCTACGGCATCTCCGGCCGTATCGCCAAGTCCGCCGTCAATCTCCTGCGCGCGGAGGGCATCCGGGCCGGTCTCATCCGCCCCATCACGGTGTTCCCCTTCCCCGCCGTTGCCTACGACCATATCGACTACGGCCGCGTCAAGGCCGTTCTGGATGTGGAGATGTCCATCCCCGCCCTCTTTGTGGAGGATGTGAGGACCGCCGTGCGGGAGCGCTGCCCCATTGAGACCTGCCTGTGCTCCGGCGGCAATATCATGAGCCGCGAGGCCGTCGTGGCCGCGGCCAAAAAAATCATGGAGGGCTGAGTCATGGAAAAGATCTATACCAGAACGAAGACCATCCAGGAGGACAAGGTCTCCGGCTTCTGCCCCGGCTGTATGCACTCCACCGTCATCAAGCTCATCGGCGAGGCGCTGGAGGAGATGGACCTGGTGGACAAGGCCGTATGCGTGCAGGGCATTGGCTGCTGCGGCCTCCATATGGATTACATCGCCTACGACGACATCACGGCGGCCCACGGGCGGGCCTGCGCCGCCGCCACCGGCATCAAGCGCACCAATCCCGAAAGCCTGGTCTTTACCTACCAGGGCGACGGCGACTTCGCCTCCATCGGCCTGGCGGAGTCCATGTCCGCCGCCAACAGAGGCGAGAACATCACCGTGATCTTCATCAACAACGGCATTTACGGCATGACCGGCGGCCAGCTCTCCCCCACCACCCTCATCGGGATGAAGGCCACCACCGCGCCCAAGGGCCGCACGGCCGAGGAGCACGGCTATCCCCTGCACATGTGCGAGATCCTCAACCAGCTCAAGGCCCCCTATTACCTGGAGCGGACCAGCTGCAACACCCCCGCCAATGTGAACAAGACCAAGAACGCCATCAAGAAGGCGTTCCAGGCCCAGTTGGACGGCAAGGGCTTCACCATGGTGGAGATCGTCACGAGCTGCCCCACCAACTGGGGGATGGACGCCCTCCAGAGCCTGGACTTCATCGAAGAGAGGATGCTGCCCGAGTTTCCCCTGGGCGTCGTCCGGGACCGCAGTAAAGAGGAGGTATGACTTGTGGAAACCAATCTGTGCGTAGCAGGCTTCGGCGGCCAGGGCATCATGTCGCTGGGCAAGTTCCTGGCGGACGCCACCTGCAATTCTACCGATAAGAACGTGACCTTTTTCCCCTCCTACGGCGCCGAGCAGCGGGGCGGCACGGCCAACTGCTACGTGGTCATCTCCGACGACGATATTGGCGCGCCTCTGGGCGACGTCATGGACAACCTGATCGTCATGAACGGCCCTTCCCTGGTCCGATTCCTGCCCACCCTGAAGAGGGGCGGCACCCTGTTCATCAACAGCTCCATTGTGCCCGATGAGATCGACCGCGGCGATGTCAAGGTGGTGCGGGCCCCCGTCACGGAGCTGGCCCTGGAGATGGGGAACGCCAAGGTGCTCAACGTCATCATGCTGGGCGTCTACGTGGGCTATACCGAGGTCATTGATCCCGCCATCGTCTGGGATACCATTGAGCACAAGCTGGCCTCGAAGCCCAAGCTGCTGCCCCTCAACAGGCAGGCCTTTGAGAAGGGCCTGGCGCTGGGCCGGGCCCAGCGATAAGGAGAACAGCGCCGCTCTCTCCAGGGGCCCATCGGAGAGAGCGGCATGAGGCGCACCGCTCGGGAGAGCGCAGGCGGCGCTTTCCCGAGCGCGTTATGAGGCGTGCTCCCTGATCCATTGGCAGACCGCCGGTCGGTTTTTCTGACTGTAGACCAACAGCGCGCCGCAGACCGCGTCGGCGTCATTGGCGACCACCGCGTCATGGATGGCCTGGAATAGGCCGAGGTCCTCCCTGCCGTCGATGCACTCGGCGCAGATGTGGCGGAGCAGGAGCATTTGCCCCTGTATGGCGATCATACTTTTGTCCAGCCGCCGGTTGCCGCAGCGGTGGTAGAAGGCCCCGATGAGCTCATGGACGGCCTTTACCCGCTCGCGGGCGGTTTTGGCCCCGTCGTAGCGGACGATCTGCGCTTCAATTTCCCGCGCCAGCTTGTCCCGGTCGCCCCGCTCCATTGCGAACCGGACCGCCGCCGCCTGGAGGGTGTAGGCCAGCTCCTCGATCTCGGCGACATCGTGCTCATCCAGCGTCAGGACCGAGGCCCCCACGTTGGTTTCGTTCATGACCAGCCCCTCCTGCTGCAGCCGGTTCAGCGCCTCCCGCAGGGGCGTGCTGCTCACGCCGAGCTGCTCCTGGATCTCGCTGACGTTGAGCCGCTTTCCCAGCGGGAGCTTCAGGGTGATGATGTCCTCCCGCAGTCTCGCATAGGTCAGATCGACCAGGGACTCTTTTTTGATTTTTGCCATAGGCTTGCTCCGTCTCCGAAAGTTTGTTGATAAATTATATCCTATTATAGCTGGAATTTCCAAAAAATGCAAGCCCATGGAAGCTCAAAAAGCGGGATGACAAGCCGGCGCCATGATGGAAATGAAATGGTTCAAAATTTATAATAGAATGGAAAGACATATCTATGGTATACACAAGTTTTGACGAATTGATTGCAAAGCAGAAGGCGGCGCCCCGCGCCGCCCGGATGGCCGTGGCCGCCGCCGGTGACGAGCATACCGTCGAGGCCGTCCTCCACGCCCGCAGGGAGGGCATTGTCCGCCCGGTCCTGGTGGGCGGACGGGCCGCGATTGCGGACGCACTGGCCCATTTCGGCGAGACCGTTCCCGACGAGGACATCTACGACGTCCCCGACGCCGCCGAGGCCGCACGGGTCGCCGTAAGCCTGGTCCGGGACGGCAGAGCGGACTTCCTGATGAAGGGCAAGCTGGATACCAGCGTGATGCTCCGGCCCGTGGTCAACAAGGAGACCGGCCTGGGCAGGGGGGGCGTCATGAGCCACTTCACCATCTTCCAGATCCCCGGCTACCACAAGCTGCTGGCCGTGGTGGACGGCGGCATGGTGCCCTATCCGACGCTGGAGCAGAAGAAGTGCATCATTGAGAACACCGTCGGCGCTCTGCGGGATCTGGGCTACGACGAGGTAAAGGTGGGCGTTCTGGCCTGTGTGGAAAAGCTCAATCCCAAGATGCCCGAGACCGTCGAGGCCGACGCGCTCAAGCAGATGAACCGGCGGGGCGAGCTCACCGGCTGCTATGTGGAGGGGCCCATCTCCTACGACTGCGCCATGAGCAGGGAGATCGCGGCGTTCAAGGGCTTCGACAGCCCTGTCTCCGGCGACTGCGATATTCTGGTCGCCCCCAACATCCACGCGGGCAACATCATGGGAAAGATGCTGACGGTCACGCTGGGCGCGTCCATGGCGGGCTTCATCGTGGGCGCCAGGTGCCCCATCGTCATGACCAGCCGCGGCTCGTCCCCCATGGAGAAGTATCTCTCCATCGTGATTTCCGCCGCTGCTGCCGGTTAGGAGGGAACCCATGGAAAAACTGTTGATTTTGAATCCCGGTTCCACCTCCACCAAGCTGGCGGTATTCGAGGACGAGGAACCGCTGTTCATCGAATCCATCGTCCACACCCCCGAGGAGCTGGCGCCCTTTGACCGCGTTGCCGACCAGTACGAGTTCCGCCGGGAGCTGGTGGTCAAGACGCTGCGGGACCACGAGGTCGCCATGGAGTCCCTCACGGGCATCGTCTCCCGGGGCGGCCTCCTGACGCCGATCCAGGCGGGCGCCTACGAGGTCAACGACGATATGGTCTGGCAGCTGAAGAACCGGCCGCAGAATGAGCACGCCTCCAATGTGGGCGCGATGATTGCCAGAGCGCTGAGCAAGGAGTACCATATTCCCGCCTTCATCTACGACGGCATCACCGTGGACGAACTGACGCCCATCAACAAGATTACCGGCCTGCCGATTTTGCGCCGCAAGGGCATGGGGCACAACCTGAACACCCGCGCCGCCGCCATGCGGTACGCCCGGGAGCAGGGGAAGAGCTACCGGGACATCACCGTCATCGTGGCCCACTTGGGCGGGGGCATCTCGGTGAACCTGCACCACAACGGCCGCATTGAGGACTTCATTTCCGATGAAGAGGGGGGCTTCTCCCCGGAGCGCTCCGGGGGCCTGCCCATGTTTGACGTGATAAAGATGTGTTTTGACGGGGAGGAAACCTATCGCACGATGATGAACCTGGTCAAGCGCAGGGGCGGCTTGATGGCGCATCTGGGCACCACCGACAGCCGCGAGGTGGAGAAGATGATCCAGGACGGCGACGAACACGCCAAGCTGATCTACGACGCCATGGCGCTGAACATCGCCAAGAATATCGCCAAGTGCGCCCCCTCGGTCAAGGGCAAGGTGGACGCCATCCTCCTGACCGGCGGCATCGCGTACTCCAGGTATGTCACAGAGTATATCCGGGAGCACGTGGCGTTCATCGCGCCGGTGGTGGTCTATGCAGGCGAGGACGAGATGCTCTCCCTGGCCCTGGGCGGCCTGCGTGTTCTCCGCGGCGAGGAAACGGCCAAGACCTTCGTCAAAAACGAAAACCCCGGTTATTGACACCCCATCGTCTCCCCAGCCCAAAGGAAAGCGGCAAAAAGCTCTGAAAACAATCGTTTTCAGAGCTTTTTCCTCTCCCCGACCCATTCCCACAGGTCCTGCCCCACGTTTTTCGGGCTCATTCCGGTATGGATCCCGGCGCGGTTTTATCACGGAGTGTCAGCACCCTTGCGATGCTTCTTATCATGGCAAACATTGCACAGTGTCTCAAGGTTCTCCGCCGTATTCTCGCCGCCATCCTTATGGTGCTTTTTATGATGAAGCTCAAGCATATGGCGCGGGTCCTCGCGGGAAAGCATTGCTCGATTCCAGCCGCATTCCACACAGGAGAAATGGTCTCTTGTCAATACTGCAACTCTAATATCATCCGGAATTTTCCGGTCATGCTCATATGCCTGACGGTCCTCTTCTAAAACATAGACCCCCACCGGCAGGTCGCCACGTCCGGCATTTTTCGTGACGATAGGCCATCCCTCTTCGGTCCGCAGTTCTCTTACACGTCTGGCCCACTCTGTTCTTCCTTTCGCCAAATAGCTGAGTTCTTCTCCGGTAACTTGAACCCCGACGTTGTTTCTGAAATATTTAATGATTTTATCCTTTACCGCTATTTTTTCCTTTCTGATGTCGTTCAGAAGGTTCCAGCGGAGCGCAGCGTCTCTATCTTGAACTGTGCTCATAAGTACATATTGATCCGGCTTTATTTTAGCCGGGTCAATACCGATCTTTTCAAATGATTCGGCATCATCCGGATTCTGCGCCATCTGCTTGAACGTAACCCCCGAATATATCCACCATCCAAATTGCACTCGTAATTCTCTAACACGGCGGGCCCATTCGCTTATACCGGAAACGATCATCAGCTCACTCCCATCAATCACTGCATATGGATATTGTTTGAGGTATTCAATTATTCGATCCCGTGCAGAAGGCGCTTCGCTTCTCGGGATCAAAGAACTGCCTAAATCCCGCAATGTGTTAAAGGCCGGAATCAAAGCAATGACCTTCGAGCGCAAATCGTCTTTCTCTAATTCATCTGCAAAGTCGGTCAGTAATTGAACCAACGCTTTTCTCAATTCTTCCGGATTATCTTTCGGTTTAGAGTGTCTTGGCATGTGCTTCTCCTTTTCTATTTGTCCGAAATATAGCCTGCTTTATGTTTCCATTAGAAACATTTATATTTTCTTGTATTTCATTGAAATGTTTTGTAGCCAACTCACATGGATAACCTTTGCGGCAGAAGGTTAATTTTGAGAGTTTGGGAACATTTCTTTCAACAGGTATTTTGCCGTTGACTGTCTTTTGTTCCAATATATTGAATGCTTCAAGAAAGCGTTTGTCTTTTTTGGCTTTTTCATAGAAGGATAAAATGTATACATAGTAAAACAAATTATATCCCCTAAACGGATATTCAATCTGCATAAACAATGTACCTATTCCGTAGTGACAAGGACTGATTGGTTTACGAATCGTCCAATGCTCTAAAAGAAAATCGACAGCTTTATCTAATCGCGTATCTTTATTAAGGAATGGGGAAAAACGCATTAAATCCAGCACTACCAGCGTAGTATATGGCGTTGAATATGCAGTTTCTTCTCCTCTGCCAAAACTATATTTATTGCATTTCCAACCACCGTCTTTTTGCTGCGTATCAAAGAAATAGGAAAATGACTTTTGGATTCGCTTATCATTAGCACACCCCATATGGCATAAAGCACATACTGCTAAAGCGGTATGACAGGGGTAAATTCCACCTGTGGGAGAAGTTTTAATTCTTCCGTCCTCTTTCCAATTACTAAAGATCAAATTTTGAGCTGCTTGTAAAATGGGCTCTTGTGGCGACACCCCTAATTCTAATAGATAAAGGACACTCTCCAATGTTGTAAACGGAGCGCCTTTCAAAAGTTTTTTATCCGCAGTTGCCCATAAATCGTAACCATTATCATATCTGTGAGAAATTATTTCTTGAATATCAGAGATATATGGCGTATCAATATTCACTTTCATGCCTCCTATCTGTTATTTTGGCACTGATTATAGGCTACAAATATGCTAACAGAGTGTCATATTTCGTAAAGTTTCTTTGCATCTGTCAAAAATATCTTCATTTCATTTTTTAAGAAGTATTTTAACACAGTCTGCCACATGGGACGCCAGCAGAGGAGGGACCGCATTCCCAATTTGTTTGGCTATTTCAATTTTGCTGCCCGAAAAGCGAAAAGAATCAGGAAATGACTGAATACGCGCCGCTTCACGATGCGTAATAGGCCGGTGCTTTTCCGGATGCAGATAACGTCCTTTTTCCGGCTTGAAAAACTCTGTGCGAATAGTTACAGACGGCTTATCCCACCAGAGGCGGCCAAACAAATCTGTTCCGCCGGATTTTTTGTTTTTCCAGCATTCGGGCGTGAGCTCCGGCACAGCTCGCTGCAAGTCAAAACGATTCATCCCCTCCTCCGGGATCGCCATATAACGTTTCAGACTAATCGGGGTAGGAGTACGCCCGAAGTGCAGATCAAGCGGTGGTAAAACGCCTTGTCGAACTTCGGTGCCCACAGGGTCGGGCAAATCACCGATGGCCTCTCTGACTGTTTTCCACGGTTTGGCATTTTCGCAATAGCCGTTTTGAATTGTGAGCTTGTCCACAGAAATTGCAGCCGCATTGTAATGGGTTTTTAGCGGGGGAAAAACTTCCCGAGGATCGGCAAAACGGCATCCAATGATAAATGCTCGGTGTCTTATTTGAGGAACGCCATAATCGGCGGCACATAGCTTTGCTTTTGCCAAGGGATAAAAGCCTAGTGCGGAAGCTCTCTCTTCGATTTCACTTAATTCATCGGAATTAAGTAGTTGCGGTACATTCTCCATTACAAAAATATCCGCGCCGGATCGTTCGACAACATCCATAAACGGGCGCCATAATGTGCGCCTTTTATCTCCGTTTCGCTTCTTATTCAGCAAACTAAACCCCTGACAGGGCGGCCCTCCGATCACAATATCTGCACAAGGTATTTTCGTAGATGGGTTTTTCAACACCTCGACAATGTCGCCTACAATACAGTGATTTCCAAAATTTTCGTTGTATGTCCCTGCCGCATATGGGTTGGAATCATTAGCCCAGACGGTTTCAAAATCCTGGCCGAACGATGTACGAAAGCCAAGAGATAATCCCCCTGCGCCGCAAAACAGATCAATGAGTTTGTATTTACCGCCCACTTCTTTCCCCCACTTAAATCATCCATGCACTGTTAGCAAGAGTATACCACAAGCGGCGAAAAATGTCACGTGGTTTTCAAAAAGCAGATGGAAAGCTGCATCGTCTTTACAGAGTATGATTTCGCCAAAAGCAAACGTTGACAATAAACAGGCAAACAAAAAAGCAAAAGCATTGAAAACGCAACATTTTCAATGCTTTTGCACTCTCTTGAGTTTGGTGGAGAGCAAGAGGGCTTATACGAACCCTCCGCCCCCGCCACGGCCTCCGCCTCCAGGACCAGCGCAAGGTCCACGGCGGACCCCCTACCCGAATAGTTGAACGCTATACGGATATGATCGTCCCACAGGAAAACAGCGTTTACAAGGGAATCAATAACCTTTCGCCTAAAGGCGACGTCGTCCACGTTGCCGCCCCGGAATTTTTCAAGCCAATAGATCACGAAGTCCCGCTCTATATGAGTGAGGGACGCCTCCTCCCGGCAGATTGCATTTTCAAGCCGGGACCCCTCGGCCTCCAATTCCAAAAGCAGATTTTGGGTTGAGGCCGTAATGATACCGGCCCTGATCGCCTTTAGAACGTTATCGATTTCCCGCTTGTTTTGGGCCAGATTATCCCGGAGGCCGCAAAGGACGGCGGAGTTATTTTCCCGCTCCTGGTAGGCCATGACAGAATCGGCCACCCATTGCAGAACATCATCCCGCAGGACGTGGTCCAGAGTAGCCTGGACCACAGCCCGCTCCACGGCGTCCCGGACAACGTTTTTCTTTTCGCACCCGCCGCCGGTCCGCCGGTTTTGGCAGACGTAATAATAGTGAAGCCCATTCCTGCCGGTCCCGGATATACCGACCATAGGAGAGCCGCAAGGCCCACAAAACAGCTTACCAGTAAGCATATACTCCCCGTTTTCACGGTGCCGCCCTTGAGGATTCTTTTTTGTTTTCAACCGTTCAGCCACCTCCAAGAAAAGGGCCTTGTCCACGATGGAGGGCATACCGCCCTCCACCCGGACATCCGCATAACGGTAAACCCCTATATAGGATTCATTGTGCAGCAGGGCATGGAAACTATTCTTTTTCCACAAGCCGCCCCGTTTGGTATGTATACCCCGCCCGTTTAGGTCGTTGGCGATTTCCACGAAGGGGACCCCCTCGCCCACCCGGCGGAATATTTCACGGACCACCTCGGCCTCCGATTCAACCACAGCATACCGCCCGTCCGGCCCCTTGCAGTAGCCCAGGGGCATGGACCCATTATTTACCTTACATTCCAGAGCATTAAAGCGCATGCCCCTCTTGATATTTTGGGAGAGGTTGGCGGAGTAATACTCGGCGGACCCTTCCAGCACGGACTCCAGCAGGATGCCCTCCGGGCCGTCCGGGATTGATTCTTTAGCGTAGATCACCCGGACCCCGTGACGCTTGAGCCGGTATTTATAGGTGGCCGAATCATAGCGGTTACGGGCAAAACGGTCCACCTTCCAGGTAAGCACATAAGCCCACCGGCCCCGCTCGGCGTCCTTGAGCATTTTCTGGAATTGGGGCCGCTTATCATTGGTGCCAGAGATTGCCCGGTCTGCGTAGACCTTGACAACCCGGAGGCCGTTCAACCGAGCATAAGCCTCGCAGTCGGCCACTTGCTGCTCGATAGAAACATCCCTTTGAGCGTGAGAGGAATACCGGGCATAGACTACGCAGTCCTGGGTGGGCGGAGCATCAACCGCCCCCATTTCATTATAGGGCATTACAATATCCCCCTCTATTGTTGCGCTAATTGTTCGCCGCTACGCCAACGCTTATGAGCCTCACGGAATATAATTTTTGCACGAGTGATGCCATCCAAAGCAGATAGTTTGATGCCGATAGATGCAGCATATTCCCATTCACTTCTACAAATTGTTGCCTCATCAATGTTTTTGTAACGTTGAATGGATGCCACAACATCAGGGCGTTTTGCTCCGGAAGGAACAAATGCGCCAATTTCCCTTGCCTCATCAAGTTCATAATCGCTGGCATCATCATATGCGACTTCGTCGATTTTTAACGGCTCAAGTAGTTTGAATTGTTTTGCAGCTTTAAGTGCCGCTACCTCATTAACGGCATATACTGTTTTTGTACTGGCTCGCCCGGTTTCTGGATTCTTTCCTTTGACCTTATAACGGCCCATGTTCATATAGCCTCGCAACGGGTGCGGTTCAACATTAGAGCGAATAATATACGGCATTGGGTCAAATCCCGCTTTTTCGGTTGCAAGGAGATACATATGCTTACATGGAATACATCTCTTTTGGAAATCTTCACAGGTACAAGATTTATAATCAGTTGAATAGACTTTTCCTTTCCAGCCACGAATCTGATAGCGTCCAGTTTTCTCAATACCTACAATTTCCATTTTTTGCGTCAACACCCGTTGCATCCTGCCAGCCTGTCCTTCGGTTAAATGAACAGACTTGTCCCATGTATTCCAATCGGATGGAGAAACAGGTTCAATGGGTTTCTTTGAAAACAATTTTTGAAGAAGTCCGAACATAGTATTTCCAGCCTTTCCCGCCCCGATTTATCGCCGGGGCGGCTTTTTATTTTATCCCGTAGCCTTTTCGGAGCTTCCAAGCCCAGAGGCTGATTGACCGTCCACCTGTTTCTTTTCCTCAGCAAGCTGCCGGTCAAGTTCTCTATGTAGTTCAGCGTCCGTCATTTCTTGCGGAGCCTTTGCGGGAGTACCGGGGGCCACGTCCCCGAACCCCTCAACCACTTCTCGCATAAAGCCCGTGATAATGTCCTGGCTTGCCTTTGGAAGGTTGACCAGCTTTTCAACAAGGACATAGGTTTCATGCGTCATGTTGGGATACCGGCTGGCCAGGGCATCCAATTCAGTTGTTGGGGCCGGGATGAACATTTCCCCCTCGCCGGTGCGGAGCCATTTTTCATTTACATCAAATTCCCGGCAAATTGTAGCGATTGTCTGATCTGACGTATTGCGCCCGCCTTCAATTAAAGCCACGGAGTTTGATTTAAGGTTTATGCGCTCTCCAAACTCACGTTGGGTAAGGTCAAGATTTTTTCGTAATTTCCTTATCCTTTCACCAATCATCATGTTGGCCACCTCCTTACAATCAATAGTATACGTCGTTCAGGAAGACTTGTCAATAATTATTGTTCCTCAAATCAAAAAAACTTTGATTTTAGGACTTGACAAAATGGATTTAAGGAGGTACAATATTCCTGAAATCAAAGAAAGGAGGCCATGAAAATGAACACGGCCAAAGTAAAGACCTATACCCCCGAGCAGCTGGCAAACGCCGATCACCTTTTCAAGGTGCTTTCGGCTTTGCCGGAGGACAAGCAGCGAACCGTAACCATGGTGGCGAACGCTTTCATGGAGGGCATGAAAGCCCAGGAGCGTTTTCCCACCAGCCGTGCCGGGGCATGAAAGCCCAGGAGCGTTTTCCCACCAGCCGTGCCGGGGCATGACCGCCCCGGCCATGCACCTTGACAATCAGGACAAGCCAGAGAAAGGAGGTTTTTATGGCGGAAAAGAAAGGGCATTACCGGGTGGACGCCATCCGCCGTGCCGGGGAGCATGGCACAGATGCTGAAACCGTTGAAACGATGGCCAGAGGATTGACCTATAAGGAGGCCAAACAGGTACAGCATGATCTCTATGAAAAGTACGGCTACGGCGGACCGCTTTTCTTTCGCCCGGTAAGAGAGACAGGAAGGAGGAAAGGAAAGACACCATGAGCGAAAAAGTTTGCACCTTGAGCGTAGACCACGCTATCAGGATCGCCAAGATCATCGCCACCGCCCCGGTTGCCCGGATGCCGATGATTACCCAGCTTTTCCAGCAAGCCGCCGTTGACCTGGAGGGCCTGGAGGAACTGATTGAGAACAGCTCCCTCACCAGCCAGACCCAGCTCGTGGACACGGAGGACTTTATCCGGGATTTGACCACGGGCCGGGAGCTGACGGCAAAGGGCTACCTGTTCACGCCGGACGAATTTAACCGTTTCTGCCTCGATCGGAACCTCCAGCCCCGGCTGGTGAAGCGGCACCTCTACGCCGCCGGGTACATTGAGGGGACGCAAGAGGCCAACGGGAAAATGAACTATTCCATTACCGTTTGGACCGGTGAAACGGCACAGCGGCGGATCGCCGTCAAGGCACAACAGGAAAGGCCGGGTGTCCAGTGTGAAGGGTGAGCTAAAAGCGGTGCTTGTCAGTAACACGGTACATATTGACACGGCACGGATACCCCGGCACGTTGGACACAACCTCGCCCAGGTTGCCCTCCGGGCAATACAGAGGGATTTCAAGGACCCGGCTATTAGGGCGGACTTTGAGCGGTGGAAAGCGTCCAGAGCTACAAAAGAAAAGGAGTGCAGCACATGAAACAGATTCAAGTAAGGAAGGTCCCCTATGGCGAAACCTTCTCCGTATTTGGGGACAAGTTTGTCGCCCTTGATTACATCAACGGCAACGTCCTGGCGATCCGTAAGGAGATTTGGAAGACCGCCCCCTTTGATACCGGCGGCGTGAACGACCTGCGGACGGCCAGCATTACCGGCCACCTTGTCGAGTATTTCCTCGACCTTTGCAAGCAGGGGGCCAGCGACGACACCATCCCTATGAATATGATCGACCTCAAGGCCACGGACGGCTCCAGGGAGTACGGCACTTTCGGAATGAGGGCCGGTCTTTTGACCCTTGAGCAGTACGGCAAGTATCAGGACATTATCCCGCTTGCGGACGATTGGTGGTGCCTTGCCACGCCCTGGAGGACACCGAACCCCTGGTGGCTCCGCTCCCCGAACTCCGACTTCACCAGCGACGTGTGGAGCGTCAATTCCTATGGCGGCTGCAGCAACAACGATGCCACCAGCACCTATGGCATCCGCCCCGCTTTGTACTTCACCTCTGACCTCTTGGTCTCTATTGAGGATGAAGGAGAGGAAGACGCCGCCGCCGATGAAACGGCCCTTTACCGGGAGTACCGGGCATACGTCAAGGATTGGCTGGAGGGGAACGCCGACACAGGTAAATCGCCCCTGAGCTACGAAGACTGGAAAGCCGACTAGCCATGCAAACAGATTACAGAGACATTCTGCTGGCCATTGCCGCCGCCGCCCTGATTCTTTGCGCCGTAGTGATCGCCACGATGGAGCCACCGGCGGCGGAGGCCCCGGCCCTGGCAGACACGCACACCCAGGCAGTTACCCGGCCAGCGGAGCCGGACGGGACCGACGCCCCGGCGGATTCATCCTCGGAGCTATGGAGCGACGACGACACCCTGCACCGAATCAAGCCCCTTGACATTCCCCTTGAGGCCGAAACACAGTGGGCCATTTTTGAGGCTTGCGAGTATGACCCCGGCCTGTTTTGTTTCCTGATGGCAATAGGGCAGCACGAAAGCCGGTTTAACCCTGATACCCAGGGGGACGGCGGGGACAGCCTCGGCGTCTTCCAGATTAACACCCGCTGGCACACCGGCAGGATGGAGGCCCTCGGCGTTACCGACTTGACGGACACGGCCCAGTGCGCCGCCGTAGCCCTCGACTACCTCCGGGAGCTTGTAAGCCGTTACGGCTTTGAGCCGGAGAGCCACGAATTGTGCCTCGCATATAACATGGGACCATCTGGGGCCAGAAAAGCACTTGCAGACGGGATCACAAGCAACAGCTACAGCGAAAGCGTTTTTTCCACATACCAAAACTATCTGGAAGAAATGAAAGCCGCCCCCGGCGTTACCAGCACCGAGAGCGGCGGGGCGGAGTAAACCGCCGAATTGAGACACCCCCATTATAGACCACATGAAAGGAGGAAGTCAAGCCGTGAAAATGGCCTTGCAGGGCAACACCCTGCGCATCAAGGATGCCGACAACGTACAATTTACCGTTATCAAGAGCTGGAACAAGATGCGATGGGTAAAGAAGCTCCAGGAATTGCAGGGAACGGCAGACCTTGAGCTGTTGGACCGCCTCGCCGGTTTGGTCCGGCTCCCCCCGGACATTGACCGGCGGCGGTCGGAGCTTAGAGCGGTACAGGACGCCGTGGACCGGCAGCGGGTAGAGGAACACCCCGCCCCCCTTTTCAAGTTTCCCGTGAAAATGCCCCTTTACGCACACCAAACCAGGGGCGCAAATATGGCCCTTATCACTTTTGGATGGATACCGCCAGAAAGGAGCGTGAAAGCATGACCCCGGAAACGAAAGGCATCGTTTATCTTTCCGGCCCGATCAGCAGCAACCTCGACGGGTACCAGAAAGAATTTTCCCTTGCCCGTGTCCTTGTGAGAAAAGCCGGATATACCCCGGTCGATTCTTGTTTCTTGCCCCTGGGCCTCAAGGAAAGCGACTATATGAGAATTTCCCTCGCCATTTTGGAGGCGGCGGACACGGTGGTCGCCTTGAAAGGCTTGAGCAAGAGCCAGGGCGCACAGATTGAGTGGGCCTACGCCCAGCGGACCGGCAAGCGGCGGTTGACCCTCGCCCAGTTTTGCGAGGAAAACCACATCCGCACCGCCCTGGTAGACCCGGAGGGCGCAAGCAATGAAAAAGCAGGATAAGCGCAAGGCCCCGGCGGAGGCCTCATCCAAAGGAATGAGCATTGACGCCATTCTTGAGCGGCTGGCCGATTTGAAGGACGTGGCCCTCTTTCTCCAGAAACCAAGGGACGACCCGGATATTACGGAAAGCCGGGTGACAGCTTGCGAGGCCGCAACGGACATTTTGACCGCCCTGCAGGATGAAGGGATAAACGATCACGAACAGGTCCGGGACCTGATTCACGATTACAACGCCCTGGCGGAGCAGTACCGGGCCATGCACAAAAAGTATGAGGAACCGGCGAAGCCCGAACGGTTTGGGCTGGTGGCAGGACACTATGCCACATACATCTGCCCAAAGTGCAGGAACCAGGTTCGCCCAAGCCATAGTTACTGCTGGAATTGCGGAAAGCGGCTGGGCGGCGGGAGGTAGCAGCATGGAGAACATGACAACAGCGGAGAGCATCCACGTTTACCAGAACAGCCGCCTCCAAAGTGAGAGCTTTACCCCGGAGGCGATCACCGCCGCCTATGTTGCGGGGCTTGCCGCCCTGCAGGAAAAGGCGGAGCGGGAGAACCCGGCCCCGTTGGCCCTGGAACAGGTGAAGCAGATGCGGGGCAAACCGGTATGGTGCCCGGAGGCAGAAGCCTACGGAATCATAACGATGGATAAGATCGGAGCCTGGGCGGACAAGCCTTTTCTCAAGTTTTTCTGGCTCCGGGATGAAGACGAACCCTGCGGCGTTGATTGCGAGTGGAACATTGAGGAACGGGGCCTAACCATTTACCCCTATAAGCCAAAAGAGGAAGGGGGCGGCGATCATGCCAAAAGTTGAGGCTCGGTGCGAGATTTGCGGCAAGGTTATCTTTCGGTACCCCTCCCAGTTATTTGACCACGTTTTTTGTGGCTTGAGCTGCGCTCGGAAATTTACAAGCGGCAGAATGAGCTTCTTTAACAGGACGGCCAACCCCATGAATACCGCCGCCGGGTGGAGCGATACCCAAAGAGAGGCTGTCCGGCAGCGGGAACAGGCCGCAAAGGGTGAGTGCAAGCATGATACATACCCAAAGTATCACGGTAAACATGAACACAGGGCGGTGGCCGAAAAGAAATTGGGAAGACCGCTCCGGCCCGGAGAGGTAGTCCACCACATCAATGGGGACAAGCACGACAACCGGCCCGAAAATCTCATGGTATTCAGCAGTCAGCAGGAACATGTGGCATATCACGCCGCCCATCCAGAGGAAAGCGGCGTCCAGTTAGGCAGGAAAGGAAGTGATGCCCCTTGACAGCACCAGCAAAGATCGCACCCGGAGCCGGGAAAGGTTTCGGTTTCCTCTTTGAGATGGGCTGCGGTCCAGCAAGACCCTAACGGCCATCGCCGCAGTAGGAGCCGGGTACCAGATGGGCCACCTAAAGCGGGAGTTGATCGTAGCCCCCACCTCGGTGGTTGCGGTTTGGCCGAAAGAGTTTAACGAGTACGCCGCTTTTCCCTACACCATACGGACCCTCCTGGGAGACAAGGCAAAGCGGTTAAAGGAACTTTCGGACCTTGAGCGGTTTCCTTACCAGCACTTAAAGGTGGCCGTTATCAACTACGAAAGCACCTGGCGGGATGAAATTTTCGAGGCCCTCCTGGCCTACGATGCAGATTTGATTATTTGCGACGAAAGCCAGAGAATCAAGACCCACGACGCCGCCCAAAGCAAGGCCCTCCACCAATTAGGGGACCGGGCAAGGTACAAGCTGATCTTGAGCGGCACCCCGGTCCAGAATCAGGCGGTGGACATTTTCAGCCAATACCGATTTTTGGACCCTTCCATTTTTGGTGATAACTTCTACGCTTTCCGGGGCCGCTATTGTGAGATGGGCGGTTTCAACCGAAAGCAGATTGTCCGGTACAAGGACCTCGACACCCTGATTAAGAAGGAGCATAGCATCGCCTACCGGGTGACAAAGGACGAAGCCCTGGACCTCCCCGAACAGACCTTTGAGAACAGGGTTATCCCCATGAGCAAAAAGGAGCGGGGCATATACGACCGCCTCCGGCGGGACGGGTATGCGGAGCTTGAGGGCAGCGGCACGATCACGGCAACCACGGTCTTGACGAAGCTCCTGCGGCTGCAGCAGTTTACCGGCGGTTTCCTGGTTGAGGACGACGCCACCCGGCCCCAGCTTGTGAGCCGGGGGAAGTTGGACGCCCTGGAGGACATTCTCCAAGACTACGTTGTGGAGGGCCGGAAAAAGCTGGTTGTGTTCGCCCGTTTCCTCCCGGAGATTCACGAAATAGAGGCCCTTTGCGAGAAAGTCCTCGGCAAGGCCAAAATGAGGGCGGTCGCCATCTACGGCGACATAAAGAAAGAGGAACGGGGGGCCATCGTCCAGCGTTTCCAGACGGACCCGGCCACCACGGTTTTTGTGGGGCAGATTGACACAGCGGGGACCGGCATAACCCTAACGGCGGCGGATACTTGCGTTTATTATAGCGTAAATTTCAACTTTGCCACCTATAGCCAAAGTTTGAGCCGGATACACCGCATAGGTCAAAAGAACCGTTGCACCTACATTCACCTCGTAGCGGAAAAGACCGTTGACGAAACCATCCTACAGGCCCTGGCCAAAAAGGAGGATTTGGCAAAGACGGTGGTCGATAATTGGAGGGCCTTTTTCTAATGACACACTTCTCCTTGTTTACCGGGATAGGCGGTCTTGATTTGGCAGCAGAAGCCGCCGGTTTTCAGACGGTCGGCCAATGCGAGTGGGCGGACTACCCCACAAAGATACTTGAGCGGCACTGGCCGGACGTGCCACGCTGGCGGGATATACGGACATTGACAGGCGGTAGTTTTTATGAGCGCACAGGATTACGAACAGTTGACATTATTTCCGGCGGATTTCCTTGCCAGCCGTTCAGCGTTGCCGGGAAACGCCGAGGCCGTGAAGATGACCGTTACCTCTGGCCGGAGATGCTCCGAGTTATTGAGGAATTGCGGCCCCATTGGATTGTTGGTGAAAACGTTGCTGGAATCATCAACATGGCACTCGACACGGTGCTTTCTGACCTGGAAATACAAGGCTACGAAACAAGGACGCTTGTATTTCCGGCTTGTGCCGTTGACGCCCCGCACCGACGCGACAGAGTATGCATCGTGGGCAGGAGCAGAAGACAGAGCAGTTTATTTTGTCCCAACACCCAGGGCGCACAATATACCGACCTCCGAAAAAGCGAAACGACAGCACAAGAGCAGTCCAAGCCTAACGGACTACGTCCGGATTTGGCCCACGCCAATGGCACGGGATTGCAAGGGGGCCAACAGCATGAAACATCTCATGCAGGGGAATCACACGGCCCAGCTTGCGAACGCCGTAAAATTGTACTCGACACCCAGCACGGGGGCCGGTCTTTGCGGCGGGACAGGAAATTATCAGCAGTTGAAAGCCCTGGAGGAATCCGGGGAGATCACCCCGGAGGAACGTCGGAGCATGGCGGCGGGGAACGGCGGACAGTTGAACCCGGAATGGGTAGAAGCCATGATGGGCTTTCCGCCTGGCTGGACGGAGTTAGAGCCGGATGGGCAGACGGAACCTGGGAGGCCGGAATCCCTCGAATAGCGACCGGCGTCCCGGACAGGACGCCCAGGCTAAAGTGCCTCGGAAACGCCGTAGTCCCAGCCCAATTTTACCCCATATTTCAAGCGATAGCAGACATAGAAAGGAAGTCAGAGTATGAGCAAGGATAAGCAGACCCGCCTCTGCCCGTTCAAAAAGATTATTGAGCGGGACTACAGCGGCAAGACCGGAAAGGCCACGATCAACGAGCGTTTCGCCCCTTGCGCCGGGGAGCGGTGCATGGCCCACTACCAGGTCGGGGCCAAGGAGATGTGCCGCCGGTTGGGGGCCGTGAAGTAATGGGGCCGCATGACAGCAGCCGAGACCTCCAAAACGTCCGCCTCTTTACGAAGGACGGGACCCTGGTCGCCGGTTTTACACAGATCGGCGATACCACAGAGGTCTATACTTTGCCGGATGGGGCAAAGGATATGATCGCCGGGAACTGGGGACCGATCACCGTTTCAGTGACCGTAGGCATACCAAAGGCATGGCGGTGCGGAAACAGGAAACGCTTTATTAAGCTCCTTATGAGTTACGGATATAGCCGGAACGATGCCGCCAAAATTGCCGCCGTTATCAGGACACCGGCAGGGCCGAACACCTACCAGCACTTATTTTTTATGGCTACCGCCCTCCTTGCGGAGCGGAAACTATAACAGGAAAGGAAGGACAACTATGGAACAGCAGCAGCCCAAAACCTTGACCGATTTGGTCCGGGACCTCCGGGGCCTCCTTGACGAAAAGGAGCGGCTCGAAAAAGCGGAGAAGCAGAACAAGGCCAACATTGAGGCCAAAAAGCAGGAGATCGCCCAGCAGATGATCGACGAAGACACGCCCCGGATTGTTTGCGGCGGGTACATCTACGGCCTCCAGGCGAAAACCGCCTATAACAAGATTGCGGACGAAACCCTGGAGGCGGAGGGCATCGACTACCTGGACACCCTCCGGGAAGAAGGTTTCGGCCACCTTATCAAGGAAACCGTGAACGCCCGGACCCTCCAGGGGGCTATGGCCTCTTTCGTTGAGGAACACGGGGAACTGACGGACGGCCTCCTCACCATCATTAAGCCCTACGATTACAACGACGTTTACTGCAGGAAGGAGACGAAGAAAAAGAAATGAAACCCGAGTATGAGCAGTTGGAGCTTGACACCCGCCCCGCCCTGCTCCAGGCGATCACCGCCGTAACCACGGACGCCGTAGAGACGGCCCACGAAATGACCCTCCGCCACAATGAGGCGGCAGCGGAGGAAGGGCAGCACGTCCCCGGCCCTGTTCGTAACCGGCATGAGGCATACGGCATCGCCGCCGAGCAGATGGGCAAGATCAACAGTGCGGTTAAGGCCGTAGCGGACGACACCAAAAAGCTCCTGGGTATTCTTTCGGACCCGAACCGCACAGCGGTGGAGGCCGTGAGCGACATCCACAACAGCACCCTCACGGCGGCGGTCGTTCTGGTCACGGCAGCGGCCACCATGAAGCGGACCATGCAGGACCTTTACAGGGCGGAAACCTACGACCCCGGCCCCACGCCGATGGAGCTGCTGGCGGAGGGCGGCGACGCTTTCCAGGAGGCGGAGAGCCTCGACGACGGCACCAACGAAGACGCCGAACACGGCGACGATGAATAAGGAGGAATAGCAGATGGCACAGCAGAAAAAGAACAACCCCGGCACCGCCCTGGCGGTTATGGAGGACTTTCAGATCGTGAGCCGTTACGACGGCATGACCCAGGAGGACATGGAGGAATTGAAGGACCAGATGGAGGACCTGGACCCGGAGAGCGGCATCGCTTGTCGGAAAATCAAAATCCCCAGCGGCGGCGGCACCGCCTATGAGGTCCAGGGGGAGGACGACGACGACACCGAACCCATGAAGACGATCACCGGCGTCGTTGTGTTCACCCACCGCTTGAGCGGCTACTGGCCCAGCGCCTACGGCAGCAGCAACAACCCGGAGGACAAGCTCCCCACTTGCGCCAGCATGGACGGCAAGACCGGCATGGTCCAGCTCGGAGCCACCGCCGGGGAGGTTGTCACCTGTGAGACTTGCCCCTGGAACCAGTACGGCACCGCCAGGGACCAGGCCGGGAACCCCAGCCGGGGAAAGGCTTGCAAGAATATGCGCCGCCTTTACATCCTCATGGACGGCAACCCGAACCTCTACCTTTTGACGGTACCGCCCACCTCCATCAAGGACGTAAATAACCAGCTTGCCAAAATTGCCCCCTACGCCAACAAGGTGGTCACGCTTTCCCTTGAGAAAGCGGTCAACGCCGGGGGTACCCCGTTCAGCAAGGTCGTTATCAAGCGGACCGGCGTCCTGCCCCCCGCCGCCGCCGCTATTGTGACGGAGCTGCGCCACCAGATCAAGGCACAGTATAAGGATATGTCCCTCACAATGGACGACTACACCGCCGCCCCCGAGCGGGGAAAGGCCGTTGACGTGAACCCGGACGATGCGGAGTGGGAGGCCATGAACGGCGGCGGCGACTTCCAGGAGGCTCCGCCCCATGACGACGGGGACGCTCCGCCGAACGGCGGCAAGGAACCCCTCCCCTTTGCTTGAGATCATGACCCGGCGGGTACCGGCCCCACCCGGTACCCGCCAAGTGGCCCCACGGGGCGGAAATTATGACAAAACTAAGGAAATGGCGGTGGTGAATTTATGGCGGCAAGGGACAACGTAGACCTCGACAGGATCGTTGACTATAAGGCGGAGTACACCGCCGCCATCAGCAGAGAAAAACTAAGAATTTCCGGGGACAGCCTCCTGGGGCTTTGCCCCTTCCATCATGAGAGCAACCCTAGCTTTTCCGTTGACCTCAAGACCGGGAAATGGAATTGTTTCACAGAGGGCGAGAGCGGAAACTTTATCACCTTTTACGCCAAGCTCCACGGCACCGATACCGGGACGGCGTACAAGGAAATTTTGGAGAAATACGACGTCGCCCAGGAGGCCCCGAAACAGGAGCCGAAAAAGAAGGGCAGCGGCAGCGGCCTCGGCTCTTACAGTTTGGAGCAATACAGTAAGGACAAGCAGCTCCCGGCGGATTTCCTCCGGGACATTTGCCGGACGGACACAGGCCGGGACCGGGACGGCACCACATTCCTGCGGATTTCATACGCCGACACCAACGGCCAAGAGATCACATACCGGAAACGCTACGCCAAAAAGGAATTTAGGTGGCGGACCGGCTCACAGGGCAAAATACACCTTTACGGCGAATGGAGGCTTGAGAGCATCCGGGCAGCAGGGTGGGCCATATTGGTGGAGGGCGAAAGCGACACCCAGTCCCTCTGGTACATGGGCCTCCCCGCCATTGGAGTGGCCGGGGCTACCCTTTTTAAGCCGGAACAGGTTGAGCTTTTGCAGGGCTTGAAGCTCTACGTCCACAAGGAACCCGATCAAGGCGGCGATACATTCACGGCCAAGATTTACAAGTGCCTCCGGGACGGGGAATTTACCGGGACGGTATACCGCTGGGATTGCGCCCACCTTGACGCCAAAGACCCCTCCGACGTCTACCTCGCCCACGGGCAGGAGGACGGCGGGAACATGATCCGGGACGCCCTGGCGGCGGCGGAGCTGATCGACCTTGAAAAAGAGCTTTTGCCGGAGGTGATACCAGGCGCACCGGCCATCCTGAGACAGCCAGAGGCGTGGATTTATTCAGAGAGCGGCATATCTTCCATTGACCCCAAAACCATGACCCCGACTTGTATCTGCAGGACCCCCATTATTTTGACCCAACGCCTCAAGAGCATAGAGACGGGAGAGGAAAAGATGGAGGTTGCATTTAAGCGGGACGGCCAGTGGACAACCGCCATTTACCCCCGTGACGCCGTATTTTCCAGCCGGGGCATTTTGGACCTTTCCCGGCTCGGCTGCACCGTTACCAGTGAGAACGCCCGACAGGTCGTAAAATTCCTGGGAGCATTGGAGGCGGAAAACATAGACCTCATACCAAAGGCCGATGCGACCTCCACCTTTGGGTGGCAACCCGGCAAGCGTTTCCTACCGGGCAGATCAGAGAACCTGGTCCTTGACATTGACCCATCCCAGCGGAGCATGGCGGCGGCGTATTGCCAAAACGGCACCTTTGAGGGCTGGCTGGCCAACATGGCCCCCCACCGGGAGCGGGACAAGTTTAGGTTTATTCTTGCGGCCAGCTTTGCCGCCCCGCTCCTGCGGATTGTGAAACAGCGGATTTTCTTTGTCTACAACTGGGGCGGCAGCAAGGGCGGCAAAACCGCCACCATGAAAGCAGCCCTATCCGCCTGGGGGGACCCGGAACGGCTCATGATTAGCTTTAATACCACCGTTGCCGGTTTGGAGCGGACCGCCGCCTTTTATTGTGACCTCCCCCTGGGCATCGACGAACGGCAACAGGCCGGGGACAAGCAGGGCCTGATCCAGCAGCTTGTCTATATGGTTTCCGGCGGCAAAGGGAAAATCAGAGCCGCCAAAAACGGGGGCCTACAGACCACCTATCAGTGGCGGACCGTAGCCCTGGCCACCGGGGAGGAACCACTATCCACCGACACAACCATGACCGGCGTCTCCACCCGTGTCCTTGAGATTTACGGCGGACCATTTGACGATGAAACAGCGGCCAGCCTCATGCACCAACAGGCGGCGGAGGATTGCGGCTGGGCGGGACCGGCCTTTATTGAACGGCTGATCGGGACCGACGAGCGGCAGATCGTAGACGCCTACGAAGAAATGCACCGATACGTCCGGGATATAAGCGAGGGCAAAAACGGCTCCCACATTGCCGGAATTTCCGTTGTAGCCCTTGCGGACGCCCTGATAGATCACTGGTTTTTCGGGGCCACCAAAGAAGCAGCGTGGGCCAGGGCCAAACGGATGGCCGGGAACATTCTGGTCGACCAAGTAGAGGGCAACGCTACCGACGTAAACGAGAACGCCGTCCAATTCATTGTTGACTGGGTACTTTCCAACAAGGCTTATTTTGGTACAAAGGCCATAGGAACGTGCCTCGGCTTTTCCAGCGACAGCGGCAACACCGTCTATATTTTCCCTTCTATGTTGAATCAGGCGTTGAGCAAGGCCGGGTATTCCCCCCGGAAAACGATGAAATACATGGCAGAGCAAGGATTGATTGCCACGGAAACAGACAAGCGATCAGGGAAAAAGGTATATTCCATCCAAAAATGGTTTGAAGCCAGAAACAGCCGCTTTGTTGAATTTTACATCGGGAAACTTGCCGTAAAGGATGAAGACGCCGCCAACGATGCAGCCATTGACGAAAGCGAACCGACAGAGGAAGAACTCCAAGCACAAGGAACCATAGGCGGATTTACCCCCATTGAGGACGGCAGCGAGGAACTCCCCTTTTAATTCACTACCACCTAAATTTAGGTGATAGGGCAGGTGTTAGGTTAGGTGTTAGGCCGAAACTCGTTGAACGGCAAGGCTTTAGGGCCTTTCTAACACCTAATTACGTTTATAACACCTAATTACGCTTATATATTGCATTTTGCATTTTACACACGTTGACTGCAAAATTGTAAAAATCCATAAAACAATAGCTATATTTCAAAGTTAGGTGTTAGGCGTTAGAAACGCCCGAAACTACTTGAGCGGCGGGGATTTTCCGCCTACCACCTAATTTTCCGGGAAGGTGTTAGAACGCCCCAAAACCACCCACAAAGGAGGCTTGCAAAATGACGGACGGAGAGCGGCTCCGAAAATTCCATGCAGATTTTGAGCGGTTGCAGAAGAACCGGGAGAAGGTGCCGCTTGAGCAGCTACGGACACGGTATGCGGACGCCTACAACGCCCTGGTGGCGGAGGTACAGGCCGGGGCGGATTGGTATGCGGCGGCATATATCAGCCTTTTGGTCGGCCATTTCCCCCGGCACCCAAAGGACGCCGCCGGGAATGAGTGGCTGGACAGGAAGATCGCCGCCATACGGGCAGAGGAAGAAAAACCCGGCGGCAGGGTGGAGCGGTACCGGGCCGCTTTGTTGGAGCGGTTGGACCTAAAAGAGTATGAGCAGCTTGTGTGGGAGATTTACAACCGCCTTGAGGTTGAGGCTTTCGACCCATACTGGCAGCGACACAACAGGTGGATCGGACCCCCGGACCGGCGGTGGATTTACAACGATATAACCAAGAAATTCTGGTGGCCGAATCCCGAGAAATTCCCTACCAGCGGAGGCTGCTGGATTAACCGGGGCTATACCGGCCATGATACCAGATTTCCGCCCCGCATTAAGGAGGACACAGCACCATGATCGTCGGCCTGATTGACGTTGACGGCCACAACTTCCCTAACCTCGCCCTCATGAAGTTATCAGCATGGCACAAGGCCCAGGGGGACACCGTAGAATGGTGGTCCGGCTTTGGGGAGTATGACCTCGTTTATATGAGCAAGGTTTTCGACGAGACATACTCCCCGGACGTTTTAGAGCCGGTAAACACCCGGCAGATCATAAAGGGCGGCACCGGCTACGGCCTGGAAAACCGGCTCCCGAATGAAGTAGAACATATTTACCCGGACTATTCCATCTACCCGGAACTGACCAAAGAGACGG
>ERZ778511.542-NODE-542-length-34786-cov-5.305404_pt1 | contig 34786 bp, 33 predicted proteins | sample MGYA00510347_ERZ778511 | MGnify/ENA primary metagenome ERZ778511 (study PRJEB29527, sample SAMN07138967) | mouse gut metagenome | material: feces | host: mouse | place: China:Nanjing | collected 2016-01-25 ...
ATCCCGTCGTTATTCGGCGGGATTTTGTTTTCGGAAAATTTATTTGACAGGAGGACAAGTTATTGAACGAACTCAAAACAGTAAACTGCGAACAGCTGATGACCACACCGCTCAAGCCAATTGAATTCTGCATCGACGGAATGATTTCGACAGGGCTGTTCATTCTAGCGGGAGCGCCAAAAGTCGGGAAGTCATGGCTGGCACTGGACATGGCTCTCAGTATTGCGAAAGGAGAAAAGTTACTTGGGAGGGAAACCAAATGCGGCACGGCACTCTACCTATGCTTGGAGGACAGCTACACTCGAATACAAAATAGACTCTTCGATCTCACAAGCGAGCCGAGCGAAAAACTACACTTTGCTATTATGGCTGGAGCGCTTGGCGGCGTTCTCGAAAAGCAGATTGAAAACTTCAAATCACAGCACACAGACCTTAAAATTATTATCATTGATACATTACAGAAAATCCGTTCGGACGATGATACAAGTTACGCTTCCGACTACAAGGAACTGTCGGTTTTGAAAAATCTCGCGGACAAGCTGCGGATTGCGATTTTGTTAGTCCACCATACTCGAAAATGCCGCGACAACGATCCATTCAACATGATATCCGGAACAACGGGTATCAGCGGTTGTGTTGACGGAAGCATGGTGATGATCGAAAAGCAGCGAGGCAGCGGTGAGGCGACTCTGTATTGTGTAGGGCGCGATATCGAAAATCTGGAACTGCATTTGAAACGTGAAGGCTCCCGCTGGATTGCCGAGGAAAAAATAATTCCTAAGCCGCGCGATACTTTTTCGTTCATGGTGCATGATTTTATGTTGGAGAAAAAATATTTCAAAGGCTCTGCTACTATGCTTGTCGACGAGTTAAAAATGCAATTTGGTATTGAGACCCCGTCAAATAAGATCACTCAGAATTTGGTTCAGCATGGCATAGAGCTGAAAAATTTCGGAGTGACTTTTGAAATAAAAAGATCGTGCGGTCAGCGATTTTTGATTCTGAAATATGACCGTGAAAGTGACAGCAGTGACGGCTGCTCACTGTGGGTAGAAATAGCCGTCACTGCCGTCACTCCATATCTCACAAACGCTTTGACAATGCGGTATGGTGATAGTGACAGCTGTTGTGAGAGTGACGGCACTGCCCTAAAATAGTGACGGCTGTTTGGGCGGATTTACGCCGATTTGGGCAAGGCTTGACCGCTGAGTAGGGTAACTGCTCGACCAACCCGATTGGATCGAAATTTGAACCATTTCTGCGCGGGTTTGGGCAGAGCGGTTCGCAGAGCTGATTGCAAGCAGATAGCGCGGATATTTCACGGCTGATTCAGGCAGACACGAGAGTATGAATTTCATGCAAGTTAAAGGATCGGCGTTGCCGATTGGGTGCGGCGACGGGCAACGCCCGCCGCAATGCGAAATGTTTATGATAAAGAGAGGGGTTGTTAAATGAAAGATTTCAAAAATTCGGAGTCGCAAGATCTGAAAAACGCATTCGTTGAACCAAATCTTACGGGGTCGCAGACAGATAATAGCGAAAAAACGGAGAATTTGGTCGGACGTGCGTTCATGGACAAGGTTTTCGGTCGTACAAAGGACTATGCCTGTCCGCAAAGTCACTGTTACAGCCGAAGGACGGTTACGGTTGACGGAATGAACTATCAGGTTATAAATATCGCGCCGACAAGTCTTGGTTTCATTCCGAAAAAGGCGAAAGAATTGTTTGCTTACCTCATAAACGGCAGCGAAAAATAAATTTTTATTTCCGCTGGACTTTCAGACCGGATAGTGATATAATGTCTGTGGTATCCTATTCGGTTTGATTGTACAGAGCCGATCAAGCGGCAACAAGGACGTTGCCGCAGTTTGCTCAAAGCGGCGCAAGGACGCGCCGCAGCAAAGGCAAACAGGCGGCTCGGAAAGGAGTACTTATGAGTACAACAAACCAGAAAATTACGGCGCTCTACTGCCGGCTTTCGCAGGAGGATATGCGTGAGGGCGAGAGCCTGTCCATAGAAAATCAAAAGCTGATTCTTTGGAAATACGCCGAGGAACACGGGTTCTTCAACTGCAAATTCTATGTTGACGACGGATATTCGGGAGCGAGTACGGAGCGCCCCGCATACAAGGAAATGATGAACGACGTTGAAAACGAGCGCATTTCGACCGTGATCGTAAAAGACCAGTCACGTCTTGGGAGAGACTATCTTCAGACGGGTCTGCTTATGGAAATTACATTTCCGCAGTATGATGTAAGGTTCATTGCCGTTAACGACGGTGTGGATTCTATCAACGGCGTGAACGATTTTGCGGGTATCAAGAATTACTTCAACGATTTGTACGCCCGCGATACGAGTAAGAAAATCCGCGCAGTTCAGCGGGCGAAAGGTGAGCGCGGAGAGCGAGTCGGCACCGCGATTCCATACGGCTATATGAAAGATCCCGTAAATCCGAAACAGATCGTTCCCGATCCCGAAACCGCCCCGATAGTCAGACGAATTTTTGAAGCTTACGCAAGCGGGCTCGGAATTATGAAAATCTGCGACGGGCTTACCGCCGACAAAATAGTATCGCCTGGAGTTTACGCGTTTCAGCGTGACGGAAACCGCTCTGGCAATCCAGATATGAACAGACCTTATTATTGGTCGCAGACAACGGTGCGCAAAATGCTCTCCAACCAAGTGTACTGCGGCGATACAGTCAACTTTAAAACGTTCTCAAAATCCAACAAGCTGAAAAAGCGTATAAAGAACTCACCGGAGAATATTCTGATATTCCCCGACACTCACGAGGCGATAATCGACCGCAAGACCTTTGATCTTGTTCAAAAGCACTTTGAGGGAAGAAAACGCCCCGACAAGCAGGGCGAGATTGACAAATACGCCGGCATTCTGTACTGCGGAGAGTGCGGATCGAGGCTCTATCTTCACAGGGCGAAAACGATGAAGCCCGAGCTGAACAACTTCATGTGCGGCGGCTATCAGAGCCGAAAAACCGATTACACATCGCACTACATCCGCGAAAGTGTTCTTGACAGGATCATTCTTGAAAGTCTCAAAGAGATGACTGCCTATGCAAGGGAAAGTGCCGATGAGTTCTATGAAATGGCAGCGCAAAACGGCAGAGCCGAGGCAAGGAAATACAGCGAATCCTCAGAGCAGGAGCGAAAGCAGCTCGAAGTCCGAATCACTCAGATTGACAATACGATCCGCTGTTTGTATGAGGACAGAGTAATCGGCAGAATCACTCCCGAACGCTACGACCGGCTTGCGGCAGGCTATGAATCCGAGCAGAACGAACTCCGCGAAAAACTGGTAAAACTTGAAAGAAAAGCAGCCGAGCTTGACTTGCAGGAGCAGTATATCCTGAAATTCATAGAGCAAGCGAGGGAGTACATCGAAATGCCGAAGCTCACCGCTGAGCTGCTTCGAGTGTTTATCCGCAGGATAGAAGTGTTCGAGAAACCTGAAAAGTACTCGCGAACCTGCGGGAATACAATTATTATCCACTACACCTTTGAATGCGACGAGGTATTCTTAGCGGAGGAACTCGGGAAATCCGCATAATAGTACCAATCCCGCAAGGTTTTTCCTTGCGGGTGGTACATAAGTTTTAATTCTTCGTTAGCGATACCACGCTAACCGTGCGGCGGTATGTTATCATGCTGGCTCTACGCCCAGAAATTCCTCCAGAGTAAGCCCGCTGTCGTAGACGAGCTTTGCCGTGCTCTTGCCGAGCCAGCGAATATGCCATGGCTCGTAGTCGTAGCCCGTTTTATGCTCGCTGCCCTTGGGGAAACGGATAATGAAGCCGTACTTGTAGCAGTTATCGGTCAGCCAGCCGCCCTCCTCGGTGTTGACGTAATTCTCGCTGAGCTCTCCGATATCCATTGCCAGACCCGTCTGGTGCTCGCTGTGACCGGGTCGTGCCGAGTACATAACCACTCTGTCGTAATCGTCTATCTCGCAGTAGTAGTCGAAAAGCTCCGTCTGAAGCTCATAACTGCGGTAGCCCGAGACCAGCGGCAGAGAATACCCCGTGTCCTCACGCATCTGAAGCAGTGTATTATACGCGTCGTCGATTACCAGTCCAAGCTCCGCGCCGTAATCCTCGGGAACGGAATACTTTTTATTCACGATCAGCACTCCCCCGACATATGTCACGCCGTCCTTTTCAACGGGATCGGGCGCTTTTATCTTCGTGAGACAAGTACCCTCGCAGTTGATATCTTCAAAGGATTTCAGCACCGTCAGCAGACCCGCGCCGTTTATCTCACCTTTCTCGCGGATACCGAGAAAACCGCCGAGCTCAAGGCTTCCATCCAAGGTCATCTTGCCGTTCAGCAGGAGATTGCCGCCGCTCTGTATCTTTATCAAGCCGCCCCTCTCGCAGTTGACCGTACCGTCGACCGTAAACTCCGCACCGTCCTGTATGTACAGCGTCTCACCGCTCTTTACCGTCAGCGTTTCCGCCGCCGCGATAGTCATATTCTCGGAGACTATCTTATCACTGCGAACGGGAGCGTTTGCTTGAACGTCAGAGGTACTGCTACTGCTGTTCGGCTCGCTTATCGTGTTGATAACTATTGACGACGAAGTATCGCTCGTAGGACGTGAGTTTGTCAGACGCGCGTCACAACCGCAAGCGGTCAATGCCATAGCCGACAACAAAACCGCCGCGCCGATATTTAAATACATTTTCATTGCGTTTCCCCCTTTTTATTCCCCTGTTTTATACATACATTATAACATCATTTGTCGAAAAAATCAATAGCAAAGTCTGACGAAAATCTTACATATTTGTGAAATCAGCCGCACACCTCAATAATTGCGTGCGCAAACAATATCGCGTCCTTGAGCAGCTCGTCAGCCGTGATGAACTCGTTCGCGCCGTGCATATGATAATCCGTATTGCCGCGCTCCGCGCCAAACGCCACGCCGCCCTCGATATTATGTACGTAAGTGCCGCCGCCTATCGCGATACACTGTCCGCGCTCGCCTTCAACTCTCTCGTATACCGCCAACAGCTGCTTTACGAATTCGCTGTCCTCGGGAACGACGTGCGGCTCCTCATCGAGCAGCACCTCGCATTCCAATGTGGTCTCTTTTCTTATCGCCGGGATCAACTTTTCCTTAACGGACTGCAAAGAAACACAGGTCGGGAAACGCACGTCGACCGTACCCTCCACATCGCCGACGGGAGTTATCGCCAGCATGCTCAGAACGCAGGTCAGAGCGCCGCTCGCGTCCGCGCACTTCAAGCCAAACGCCGAGCCGTCCGTCTCACCGAACGGGAACAGCCTTGATAATCCGCGGAGCACCTCTTCACCCGTGATACGGCTTACAAGATCAAGCAGCCCCGTGACCGCGTTGACGCCCGTTTCGGGAGTAGAAGCGTGAGCCGCCCTGCCGCCGCACGAGATAAGTACGCCGCTGCCCCGTTCGCTGACCGTAAACTTCGCCGCGTTCTCGTCGTCCTCCGCGGGGGGAATTATAGCCGCCTGCGCCCTGCTGCCCGTAACACCGCGCAGAATAGCCTTCGCCTTATCGGCAACTGCATTCGGGGCGCTGCCGCCGCGGAATTCAAGAGAATTTCCGCCCGTCGTTCCGGAAAAACGAACGCGCAGCATTCCCTTTTCAATATTGATAACGGGAAAACTGCCGTCGGGCGTGAACACCTTGGGCGGGAAAGCGGCGTTCTGCTTGTACAGCTCCAGATCCTTTGAGCCGTTCTCCTCGTCCGTGCCGAATATCAGCCGAACACCCTTTTTGAGCGGTATGCCGAGCGACTTCACCGCGTTCATAGCCCACAGCGCCGCCAACGCGGGACCCTTGTCGTCGATAGCGCCGCGCCCGAACAGCGCACCGTTCTTCTCGGTGAGCGTGAACGGATCGGTGTTCCAGTTGTCCTCCAGCGCGGGAACAACATCGAGGTGTGCCAGAATGCCCAATTCGGGGTTTTCGCCGTAGTCGGCGCACAGCACAGCGTCGCCGATCACCGACGTTACAAAACCCATTTTTTGGCAGTACTCCTCCGCCTTGAGCAGCGCCCTCTTAGTCTCCGCTCCAAACGGTGCGCCGCGCTCAGGCTCATCGAGAACGCTCGGTATAGCAACAAGCTCCGCCAGATCCTTCACTATCTCGTCCTTGTGCGAATAAATAAACTCCTGAATTTTCTCGTTCATATTTCCTCCTTATTTTATAGAATTTCAAAATCTTGTCTAGTCTGCTACGCTTCGCTTCGGTCGACACTTTTTGAAATTCCTGCATCACCGATAGGTGCACTTGGGTAATGCCGTTCACAGTTGTGATTTATCATTTCGGCGAATTTTGCCTCTGCGATATTATATGTTTCCGCTTCGTTCACCTCACTCCGCCTTGCTATGCAAAATTACATCACTTTTTCATCATTTTGATCATCATCTCGGCGACCTTGTACACGTCACCGCAGCTGGTAGTAATTACCAGATCACCATCCTGAACATTATCCACAACGTGCCGCGCAACCTCCTCAAACGTCGGGAACCACACACAGCCGTCTATCTTAGCGGCTAAGTCCTTTGAATAAATATTATACGTGTTCTTTTCGCGGCTGCCCATTATTTCCGTGAGCACTACCTTATCCGCTATGGAAAGCGCATCGGCAAACTCATCAAGCAACGCTGCAGTCCTCGAATACGTAAACGGCTGATGAACGCACCACACGCGGCGGAACGACATCTCTTTCGCGGTTTTCAGCGTCGCGGCGATCTCGGCGGGGTGGTGACCGTAATCGTCCACAAACGTAACGCCCCTTATCTCGGCGAGCTTCTCGAACCGCCGCATAGCGCCCGTAAAGCTCTCCATACCTCTCTGTAATGCGTCTGTCGGTATCCCCGCGGAATACGCTGCCGCGCAAGCCGCGACCGCGTTATATACGTTATGAAGTCCGGGAACATTGACCTCGATACGGCACATCTCCTCGCCCTTGTTCATAAGAGTGAACTCTCGCTTAAAGTCGGATATCTGCCGTAAATCCGCAGCGTAAAAGTCGTTGGTATCCCCCGCGCCGTATGTCACGAGACGCGCGGCGGTATTGCACCTTCTGATGACCTCCATTGTGTTCTCGTCATCGCCGTTCGCGATAATAATATCTGTTGTAATATCGCAGAACTTCACAAACGACGTTTTGAGATTGTCCATGGTCTTGAAATAATCCATATGATCCTCGTCGATATTGAGAATAACGGAAATATTCGGAAACAGGTGCAAAAACGTATCCTTGAACTCACACGCCTCGCACACCATATACTCCGACCTTCCCGCGCGTCCGCTGCCGCCGATAGCACGAAGCTTACCGCCTATCACAGCCGACGGGTCGACGTCTGCCGCCAACAGTATCGACGTGAGCATTGACGAAGTGGTGGTCTTGCCATGCGTTCCCGAAACGCAGAACGCCTTTGAAAACTGCTCCGTCACCAATCCGAGCAGTTCCGCCCTCTCCGCGAGACGAACGCCGTTTTCCGCAGCCTTGCGCGCCGCGATAAGCTCGGGATTGTCCTCCATTATCGCCGCCGAGAACACGATCAAGTCCGCGCCCTCGATATTTTCCGCGCGCTGACCGAGCGTTACGGGAATGCCCATTTTCCGTACAGCCTCGAGCGTTGAGGTCTCGTTATTGTCCGAACCCGTGAGGTAATACCCCTTTGTATGCAATATCTGCGCCAACGGATACATACCGCTGCCGCCGATACCTATAAAGTGTATATGCTTTTTGCCCTTAAGGAAATTTTCCACAGCAAATTCCTCCTAAAGATAATATCCAAAAAATATATGCCGCGCTCGGAAAATTTATGAATAATCCGCCGCACAATTTCCAAAAATAGTATTGTCAAAATTCTTTTAAGGGATACGGAGGTCAAAACACAGCTTAACACGGGTGTTTTGACCGAAGTTTCCTTGGTTTACGGAGGAAAAAATGGAAATCAGCGACATCAAAATCAGAAAGACAATGCACGAGGGCAGGCTTCGCGCGGTGGTCTCGATAACCATCGACAACGCCATTGCCATACACGATATCAAGCTCGTTCAGGGTGACGAGCGTATGTTCGTGGCAATGCCCAGCCGCCGCGAGGACAGCGGAGTTTTCCGCGATATCATTCACCCTATCTCCTCGAATATCCGAGAGGAGATTGAGAACAAAATCCTCACTGCCTACAACGACTATATCCAGTAGCACAGCGGCCTCACTTAGCAAGCAGCAGCTTGGTTTTCAAAATGGCTGTCTGCGTTTTTGCGTCTCCAATTTCGTTATTCATTATCATTTCCGCCGCTTTTTCAAGCGGTATTTTTTCTACGTCGAGGAACTCATCTGCGTCAAGCTTCTGAGTACCGTAGTGCAGTCCGCGCGCCAGATACATATGTATCACCTCCGTGTCGTAAGCGGGGGTGGGGATAAGACAGCCAAGATAGTCGAACTTGTCACAGGTGCAGCCCGTCTCCTCTTTGAGCTCGCGAAGTCCGCAGGCACGGTGATCCTCGCCGTACTCCAGCTTGCCCGCGGGTATCTCCAACAGCACCTTTTGATGCGGATAGCGGAACTGCCTCACGAACAGCACGTTATCCTCCTCGTCGAGCGCCACAACGCACACGCCGCCCGGGTGCTTTATCACCTCGCGTATTACAGTCTCTCCGTTCTCAAGCTCCGCCTTGTCCACAAACAGCTTAACTATCTTTCCGTCAAATTTCTGCTCGCTCTCAATAGTTTTCTCATTCAAGTGCATAACTTTAGTCTCCTGATCTAAATTTGAAAATCCATAATCCCGTCACCGCATACTCACTCCGCGCTTCGCGCTCCGTTTTGCTGCGCTGACGAGACAGGTCTCCCTGCGCTTCGCTCCGGTCGACACTACTTTGGATTTTCCTTAAACACCGTAAGGCTTATGATTTTTACAGCGCGCCTTAACTGCGCCGTCTGTCATGCTGCTTTTGATTATAACGCGCTTTGCAATACGTTATTGGCCGTCATTTTTCCCACTGTCAAGCTCCTTCATAACACGGTCTGCCTCACCGTCCTTGGATATCTCGCCGGGACGGATACTGTTAAAATCACAGCGCTCCGTGTTCATAAAGCTTTCCTCTCTTTCCGGGAACTTTATCACAACATCGTCCGATTTTTCATCGCGCTCGGGGCAGTCGTATATCTGCCGCGTAAGCGTACCGATATAGGATTTATGCGCCTTTACGCCGTCGACCTGATCCTGATCGTACAGGTGAACATACGAGAAGCCTCTTTCGCGTCTGATGATCACAAAGAACACGAAATACGCCGCCAGCAGCAGAATTCCGATGATCGTCGCGATAACGCCGTACTTCAGCCCCGGGGTCTCGTACTCGAACGATATCTCGCAGATACCCTCGGGAACGCGTATTCCGCACAAGCCGCCGTTTATCTTGTCTATCTCGGCGGGAGTGCCGTTCACAGTCGCCGACCAGCCCTTGCACCACGGAACGCTGAACACTACAAGCTTTTCGCTGTCGTAATCGCTCATCGCGGTAAAGCCCTTTTTATTTATGCTGAACTGCTTTACACCGCTGCCGATACGCTTCTGAGCGTCGATCTTGAACTGTTCGAGCGATATATCCCATGCGGAATCATTGTCGTGGGTGAGTATATCCGAATACTTTTCCGCCTGCTCATCGGTAAGAACAGCGCAGCGCACCATAAGGTTATCCACCTTTTTGTTGCCTTTCGCCTCGGATCTGAGAAAATAACTGTCGTAAGCAAATCCCATAGGCAGAGCATAATCGGTCTTGTATACGTCGTAAAAGCCCTGGGTGTTCATATACTCGTAAATAGCCAGATCGTCCAGTACCGTATTGCGTCTTGAATCGCTCATATCCTGCGGTATCATTATATATTTTACGCGGGCAAACGCTCTGAAAGCGTAACGGTTTGTTTCGGGCGCGGAATTTACAGAACGCGCACCGTTGTCTTTCATGGGTCTTATCAGCTCATACAGATCGAATGTTGAACCGGGAACGATACTCGTAAAGCTTTTGAGCGAGCTCATATTCCAGAACATATTTACGTTATTGGTCTCGTCAACGCCCTCGATACGGTAAAAGTCGGGATCGTCGATATTGAACTCCGCGTCCACCATTTTATTGAATCGTCCGACCTTCGGACCAATGATCCTGCCATAATCGAGGAAGTAAAATCCCAGTATCATTGAGCAGAAGATTGTAACCGCGGTAACTTTTTTCAAGAACACGTCCGCCAATACCTTTTTGCGCATACGGATAACAAGCCACAGTATCACAAGGAACGCCGTTGCCATAAACAGCATGACCCAGACTGCAGGGCTCATATCCGTCATCAATCTCAACACGAGAATGGTTTCCTCATTACCTTCGGAGTTAGTGATCCTCTTGCTGAACGGCGCGAGAACCGCAAGCGAGCCCATTACCGCCACACAGACCGCGCAGACTCTCATACCGAGCTTGAGGTCAAGCTCCTCATGCTCGAGAGTGTACACCGTCGCAAGACAGCATATAAGCTCGGGCATATAGAACCATCGCGTGTAGAAATTGTTGTTGAACATCGTGAACGACGCGTTCAGCCCCGGCACCATCGCGAACAGCAAGCATATCGGCAGAAGAACTCTCGCCCAATGCCCCTTAGCGCCCTTTACAAACGCGATAACGCCCGCCATTCCGAACAACGGAAGATAGAGTGCCACGCTTGACCACTTCGCGTTCGCATTGCTGAACATCGCGTTTCTCGCCGCAACCTCGGGCGGGAAGAACATACTTTCGAGAATGAGACCGTAACGCTGCTCGTTGCCGTAAAACAAGAAGTCCCAGTCGGTGAGCATATTCGTCGAACGCGGCACGTCGAGCACCTGATATATCGACGGTATAAACAGCACTCCCGCTATCATCACGCCGACGATACTCTCAAACGCAAGACATAAAAAGCCCTTGAGATTCAGAACAAACCGCTTGTCCATACCGTATCGTACTAAGAAGTAAATCACAAGGAATACGCACTCGCCGATAAAGAAGAAGTAATTCGCCAGACAATTTATCGCGACGGTCAGCGCGAACACGGCGTGACGCTTATTTATAACAGCCTCCTCCAGACCAATAAGCAGCAACGGAAACCAGATAATAGCGTCCTGGAACTGGAAGAAGATATTGTAGAGGTTAAAGCTCGAAAACGCGTACAGAATACCGCCGATAAGCGCGGTCTGCGGCTTGGTGACGAACCGCCGTATATACATAAACGCAAACAGCGAGAACAGCGCTATTTTCACGCATAGCAGCGGAGCCATAAGGTACTCCGAAATTGAAGCGGGAAACAGGCACATAAACCAGAAAAACGGGCTGCCTAAAGTGTAATACGAATAGCTGCCGACAAAATTCGCGCCAAGGTCGGTGTGCCAGTCCCATGCGGACAGACCCTCGTGAACCGCACGCACGCACATTTTGAAAAACGGTATCTGCTGGGCGTTGTAATCGCCGTAAAAAATGAAGTATCCGCCGTCGATTATAACCAATGGCAAGAACATTATCGCCGCCATTGCCAGCGCGACCAAAAAAGCTTTTTGATAATATTTTTTCTCCTGTTTGTACATAGTAATTTGTTCCTCCGATATTTATGAACTACATTTGATTTGTTTATTATGAATTATTTACATCTTTTCGGGCGCTTCTATCTTCAGCAGCGTCAGAACATTATTGATTGCAGTCTTGACTGCTGTGCACAGCGCAAGGCGCGACAACTTTACGTCCGTCTCTGCGTCCTTTATCGGGCAGCTGTCGTAGAACTTATGAAATATCTGCGCAAGCTCGTATACATATTTTGTCAATTTAAACGGGCTGTATTCCTCGGCGGCTTCATTTATCAGCTCGGGGAGCGCCGCTATCTTACGTATAAGCGCTAATTCGGGCTCTTCGGTGAACTTTACCGCGCCGCCCTCGTACTTTGCGCCGCCGTCCGCCATTTTCTCGAGCACGCGGCATATTCTCGCGTGAGCGTACTGCACATAGAACACGGGGTTCTTAGAGCTTTCCTCGACCGCCAAATCAAGATCGAAATCTAGATGAGTATTCGTATCGCGCAGATTAAAGAAAAATCTCGCGTTGTCTATCGGTACCTCGTCGAGCAGCGTTGAGAGCGTTATCGCTTTGCCCGAGCGCTTCGAGAGCTTTACGACCTCTCCGTCGCGGACAAGGTTCACCATCTGGCACATTACCACGTCAAGGCGCTTCTCGTCGATCCCCATTGCCTGCAGGCATATTCTCATGCGCTTTACGTAGCCGTGGTGATCGGCGCCGAGCACGTCGATAGCCTTGTCATAGCCGCGCGTCACGAGCTTGTTGTAATGATACGCAATATCGGGCACTATATACGTCGGGAAGCCGTTAGAGCGCACAAGCACGAAATCCTGCTCGCCGCCGAAATCGGTCGCCCTCAGCCACAGCGCGCCGTCCTGCTCGTAGGTGTGACCTCCCGCCTTAAGGTGCTCAACGACCTCCTTTACCGCGCCGCTGTTGTGCAAACTGCTCTCCTTAAACCAGTTGTCGTACTTGATACGGTATTTCAGCAGATCTGTTTCCAGTCTCGCCTCGTTTATCGGCAGAGCGTACTCGACGAGCGCCTTCTGCCTGTCCTCCTCGGAGCAATTCGCGAATTTGTCACCGTTCTTATCGTAAAAATTCTTGGCGTGCTCGATGATATCCTGTCCGAGATACACGTCCTCGGGCATGGGGAACGTATCCGTATCGCCATATATCGCGGCGGTGAACTTCTCCATATCGCCGCCGTACTCCACGACGATCTTCTGACCGTCAGCGCCGCATATCTGCATATAACGCAGAGAAAGACTCTTGCCGAACTTGTTTATCTGATTGCCCGCGTCGTTGATGTAGAACTCGCGGTCGGCGGTGTAGCCCGCCTCCTGCAGCAGCGAGGCCAAGCAGTCGCCGATGGCGCCGCCGCGCGCGTTGCCAATATGCATGGGACCCGTAGGGTTCGCCGAAACGAACTCGACCAGGACGCGCTTTCCCGCGCCCAGATCGGTCTTTCCGTACTCGCCGCCGAGCTTAAGCGTATTCGTGACCACGCCCGAGAACCAGCTCCCGCCAAGGTAGAAATTCAAAAACCCGGGACCCGCGACCTCGATCTTATCAAACTCCGTGCCGTCGAGCATGATCTCGTCGACTATCATCTGCGCGAGCGCTCTCGGGTTGGTTTTCAGCGCCTTTGCCGAAACGAGTGCCGCGTTCGCCGAAAAGTCGCCGTGAGCGCTGTCCTGCGGCACCGTTACCTGAAATGCGGGCAGCGGCTCGGCGGGTATTTTTCCCGCGCCGATAAGCCTGCCCATTGCGTCCATTATTATCTCTTTTACGCCGTTTTTGGCGTCCTTAACTGCGTTATAATACATACGTCCTCCTACTTTAAAAGTCAAAAGCTCGGGTCGTTCGCAGGCGCGTCAGCTTTCTGACGCTTCGCGCTCACTTAGCCAAGCAAAATTGCCTTCGTTCCGTTTCGCTTTACTACGGCAATATTGCTTGCTCCCGACTTTTGACGTTGCGGCTGCGATTTGTTGCTTTGTATAACACGAGCCTTTAGTGCTCCGCTTTTTACATCTTGACCCGTATACTGATCTCGTTCTCCGTCATCAGACCCGAGTTCACATCTATCGAATACCTCAGATGAATATCGCCGCCATTCTCGTTAAGGCTGTTATGCAGCTCGTGAGTAGTGATACCCACCATGCACTCGCCGTACTCCGTACCGTAATGGCAGAAATGACGAACGCCGTCCTCGAAAACCAGACCAGAAAACGTTGTTCCCGTTCTCGTCATCGTCATCATATTCTCGTCTATTTTCAACTGCGCGTGACTTCCCTCGTAGCCCGTCGCCTCGCTTTCGTCGTAGTCAATAAAATATGACCCGTTATGATACCTGAACTCGCCGCGCGTATACAGCTCCGACTCGTCCGTTATCCCGTCTGAGGTTTGTTTTATGTTCAGAAAAATCGAACAATTATCCATAATGTTATTAAAGTCTCCCTAAATTTTTAATTATTCTCCGCCGCCAACTGAATAAGCCTATCCAGCAGCGCGGGATACGGTACGCCCATATTCTCCATAAGCTTGGGATACATACTTATCGGCGTAAAGCCTGGCATGGTGTTGATCTCGTTAAGTATTATATCTTTCTCAGTGACGAAGAAATCCACTCTCGCCAGACCTCCGCAGCCGCACGCTCTGTACGCCCTTTTCGCGATATCTCGCAGACGGTGCATTTCGTCGTCCGTGATCTTCGCGGGGATATCCAGCACCGATGTGCCGAGCTTGTACTTCGCGTCGTAATCATAGAACTTCTCCGCAGGCGTTATCTGCCCCGGCACGGATGCTATCAGATCAATACCGTTTCCGAGCACCGCACACTCTACCTCTTTACCGATGACCTCGCGCTCCACGATCACCTTATGACCGTGAGCGAACGCCACCTTCAAGCCCTCCTTGAGCGCCTCGCGGTTCTCCGCTCTCGAAACGCCCACAGACGAGCCGGCACTCGACGGCTTTACGTAAACGGGATAACCGAGCGCGTTCTCGATATCCTCGCACGCCTTGTCCATATCACCCAGAGATTCGCGGCAGATGAGCCTGTAATCCGCGGTCTTTATCCCTGCGGCTTCCAATACCGTATGCGTTATCGACTTATCCATGCACACCGCCGAGCTTGTGATATCGCAGCCGACGCACGGCAGTCCCGCAAGCTGGCACATTCCCTGAACAGTGCCGTCCTCGCCGTTCGCGCCGTGAAGCACGGGAAAAACCACGTCAACCTTACGCAGATACACGTCATTTTCGCCGATGACAATTATCCCCTTATGCACCGCGTCGGGGCTGAGCACCGCCGTGCAGCAGTCGGGGTTATTCTCCCACTCCCCCGTCTTAATGTACTCATACTCGCCCGGATAATACATCCAATGACCTTTTTTTGTTATCCCGACGCACAAAACGTCATATTTCTCGGCAGGAATGTTCGTCAGCACCGAATATGCCGAGAGGAGCGATATCTCGTGCTCGCTCGACGCACCGCCGAACAGCACGGCTATTTTCTGCTTAGCCATTTCAATATACCCTCGCGAACCGAAGTCTGTCCGGGACGAGCCGATCAAAGCGAAGTGTAACACAATCGGCTGTGTGAATTCCCTTGTTTGAGCTTGGCGATCATGTTCTGATCGGCGTTCCCCTTGTTCGCGTCCTTTCTTTATGCCATTTTATGAGATTTTATTACGCAAAATGCTCATAAAAATATTCCGCACAATAACTCAAATTACATTATACCACAATCTTCCGTGAATTTCAAGAGGGTATTTTGTCTATATCAAGCTATCTTTAATATAACACCGTATAATTTCGAAAACGGTCGCGGTTAATTCACAATTATATTATAAAAACAGAATTATTTGTGTAATTTGCCGAAAACCAATTGACATTTTCTAAAAAATATGTTACAATGTTTATATACTTTTTAAAAAACAAGACCATTTGGGAGGATTTAATTATGGCTATTTTAGTTACCGGCGGAGCCGGATTTATCGGCTCCCATACGTGCGTTGAGCTGCTGAACGAGGGCGAAGAGATCATCGTTATGGACAACTTCTACAACTCCAACTCCAAGGCGCTGGACGGAATCAAGAAGATCACCGGCAAGGATTTCAGGTTCTACGAGGCGGATATGCTGGATATGCCCGCCGTAGAGCGTATCTTTGACGAAAACGATATTGAGCAGGTCATTCATTTCGCGGGCTACAAGTGCGTTCCCGAGAGCGTCAAGAAGCCGCTGGTGTACTACTCCAACAATCTGCGCGGAACGTTCAACATTCTTGAAATGATGAAGAAATACGGCTGCACGAAGTTCGTATTCAGTTCCTCGGCGACCGTGTACGGAATTCCCGAGAGCGTTCCTGTATATGAGGATTTCCCGCTGTCGGCGATAAATCCTTACGGCTCCACCAAGCTGATAATCGAGAACCTATGCCGCGAGATGTACGCGGCGGACAACTCGTGGACTATGATACTTCTGCGCTACTTCAATCCCGTGGGCGCTCACAAGAGCGGACTTATCGGCGAGGATCCCAACGGTAGCCCCAACAACCTCATGCCGATAGTTCTCGACAAGGCGACGGGCAAGCGCGATACTTTGCAGGTCGCGGGCGATGATTATCCCACGCCCGACGGCTCGTGCATACGAGACTATATTCACGTTGTCGATCTGGCTAAGGGTCACGTCGCGGCGGTTAAGAAAGCCCGCGAGCTGGAGAACGGCTGCCCCGCGTACAATCTCGGCACGGGCAAGGGCTACTCGGTATTCGAGGTGCTCAATACGTTCCAGAAAGTCAACAATATCGACCTCGGCTACACCGTAGGTCCTCGCCGTCCCGGCGACGCGGCGTCATGCTTCTCAGACCCGTCGCTCGCGGAAAAGGAGCTCGGCTGGAAAGCGGAGCTCGGTATCGAAGATATGTGCCGCGACGCTTGGCATTTTGTGCAGGTGCGAACTGCCGAAGGCAATTTAATATGAAGTTAGAACTGAATCCCGATGGAATATGGTATCACGGTTCGAATGTGATGTTTGATTTATTAAGAGAAGGCAGTACCATTACTCAATGGAAAGGATTGGCGGAAGCGTTTTCACATCAGCCGACAATGCTGTCATACGATGACAATGGAGTCATTTCCCACAATGGTGTCGAAAAAGGCTTCTTGTATTTTATTGATGAGCCGATAACAGTAGATGTTGATATATATCAGCACCCGAAAACAACAATGGATAAAAATGCAGAGTTTCTTACAAGACGTCCTTTGAAAGTCAAAATAATAGAAGAAATGTAATACAATATCCGGATAAATGGAACTTTTCAGATCGGTTTCGTTGGAGGACAGCTATGCAGACTTGTGAAAAATGCGGAAATCAATGCTTTGACAATGAACGTTACTGCTCTGCCTGCGGAGAACAGATCAAAAAGCGCAAGCAGCTTCAATGTGACTACTGCGGAAATGTCGCCGTTGACCTCAAAAGCAACACCTGTCCCTCATGCGGAGCGAAACTGTCATTCGATTTGATAACTTTCACGAATAAGATGAGAACTTGCGCCTGCTGCGGCGAAAAGACCGCTCCCGAGGCGGTGTTCTGCGGAATGTGCGGCGCACGTACAGCGTTCGGAGTACGCAGGGATATTGAGCACAAGGATAGGCTCAGACGGCGGCGCGTTACGGCGATAACGCTCACGGTCATGGGTATCGTCTTTATCGGGATCGCGATAATTTTCGCGGTGATACTTCACGACGAGCACATCAAACGCGAAAGCGAGGAGGCGCGGCGCTCGTCCTATGCGGAACGCTCGGAAGCGGAATCACGGCAGGAGGCTGAATGGGCGGAGCTTGCCAAGACCGCCGAGTACACCAAATACACGGCGCAGGAGCTCGCGGACAACGCGGGCTACATCAAGGTCGGGGATTACGTCGAGGTCACGGGAAAGCTGATAACGCGCTTTCACGGCTCTGCGGCTAACAATATGGAGATACTCGCGACCGAGGAAAACGAGGGCAGGGGCGAAATAAATCTCGTTGCGTATGACAGCGGTATGGGCGACGATTTTGCCGACAGTCACGCGTTCGGCGATACAGTCACCCTGCGCGGACGGGTATCGAACGTATATCCGACTATCCACAACGTGTGGGTAACGTGGTACGAGGAAGTAACATAATAAAAACGGCATAAAAAAGCGCTGTCCGTGTTTTATCGGACAGCGCCTGTTTTTTTATTCTGCCGCGCTCATAATAGCATTTACAACGTCGTCATTGAACCACACAAGGTCGCGTCTGTTGAGCAGACCGAAGTTCTCTCCGTTTCCTACCAACGCGCCGTTATCCCACCAGATACACGGCACACCGATTTCTTTAGCGGCGGTAAGGTAATCGGTAACACACTGCACTCTGCCCTCGGTGTTATTCTTATTGACAGAACCGAATTCGCCGATGATAACGGGAATTTCGTTATCAATGAATATCGACTTGATATTTCTGAACAAATTCGGTATCTCGCCGTTGTTCGGATCGTAAACGTCCGTACCCTTTGTATCAAGCGCGAACGAATACGGCAGATACGCGTGAACGGAAACTATGATGTTGCCCGCGTTCTCCGGTATCTTCAGCGCCTTCAGGTTCTCGGGCATTGACGAAGCGGCGTAGGGGGTGAGCATAAGCGCTCTCTCGGCGTTGTTTCCGCCGCTCGCTCTTACGGTATTTACAAACGTTTCTGCATATTTATTGACGATATCTCTAGAAGCTGCGTCGCCGACCCACTCCGCGCCCTCTCCGCGCAGGCGCGGCTCGTTTACGCCCTCGAATATCAGTCGCTCACCGTAGCCCTTAAAGCGCTCTGCGATCTGCTCCCAGAGCTTTCCAAGCTGCTTCAAATTTTCCTCGGCGAACTCTTCTTTCGGCATATACCACTCCTCGTGATGAGTGTTCAGAATTACGTACATACCGTTATCGTAGCCGTAATCGACTACCTCCTGAACTCTGTCCATCCACGCCTCGTCAACGACGTAATCCTCGTCCATATGTGTGCCCCACGAAACAGGTACGCGCAATACATTAAATCCCGCTTTTTTTACCAAATCTATCATGGGCTTGGTGGTAAGCAGGTTACCCCACGAGGTCTCCGCGCCTACGCCCTCGCCGCCCGTGGAATCCAGCGTATTTCCAAGATTCCAGCCGACCTTCATCTGCGCCACCAGCTCCTTTGCGGAGGTGATGTTCATCGGATCGTTTCTCTGTTCTTTCTCGGGAGTACTCTCGGAATTGCTATCCGTTGACTGAACAGGCTCCGAAACGCTTGCTCCGTCGGAGCTGTCGGACGGTTTATTATTATTGTTGTTACAGCCGCATAACGTAACGGCAAGCACCGCTGACATAACCAAACTGATAACCCTCTTAAATTTCATAGTATTCTCCTTTTTAACAAAATTACTTACCCAGCGCCGCCTTAGTCATCGCAACGATATTTTCCGCGCAGAGACCGTATTTCTTCAGCAGCTCCTTAGCCGCACCGCTCTCGCCGAATTTATCGTTCATACCGATCTTTATGACGGGTACGGGGCATTCCTCAAGAACAACGTCGCCGACTGCCGACCCGAGACCGCCGATAACGCTGTGCTCCTCAACGGTAACGATCTTGCCCGTTTCCCGCGCTGCCTTTATAATGATGTCGCGGTCAATGGGCTTTATCGTGTGGATATTGATGATACGTGCATCGATCCCCTGCTCCGCAAGCGCCCTGCCTGCTTCCATTGCCTCCGCGACCATAAGCCCCGACGCAATTATCGTGATATCCTTGCCGTCCTTTATCGTAATGCCCTTGCCGACCTCGAATTTGTAGGTCGTTTCATCGTTGAATACCGGCACCGCAAGACGACCGAAACGCAGATACGTCGGACCCTCGTACTCCGCCATTGCGAGCACCGCCGCCTTAGCTTCAACATAATCGGAGGGATTGATGATAGTCATTCCGGGGATAGTCCGCATAAGCGCGATATCCTCGTTGCACTGGTGAGTAGCGCCGTCCTCGCCGACTGAAATTCCCGCGTGAGTAGCGCCGATTTTAACGTTAAGGTGCGGATAACCGATTGAGTTTCTGACGATCTCGAACGCTCTGCCCGCCGCGAACATCGCGAACGAGCTTGCGAAAACGAGCTTTCCCGTAGTCGCGATACCCGCGGCTACGCCCATCATATTTGCCTCGGCAATACCGCAGTTGAAATGCTTTTCGGGATATGCCTTCCTGAATATTCCCGTTTTTGTCGCGGCGGCCAAGTCCGCCTCCAATACTATCAAGTCCCCGCGCTTTTCTGCGAGCGCCACAAGTCCGTCGCCGTATGCGTCGCGTGTTGCTTTATTTTCCATATGATTACGCTCCTTTCATTACGATTCCAGCTCGGCGAGGCGATCACTGAGCTGCTTCATAGCGCGCTCGTATTCCTCGTCGTTAGGCGCTTTTCCATGCCAGCCGACGGAATTTTCCATATAATCAACGCCCTTGCCCTTTGTGGAGCGCATAATGATAACGGTGGGCTTCTGCATTACGGTCTCAGCTTCATTGAACGCTTTTTCCATTTCGTTGAAGTCGTGAGCGTTAATGCTGATAACATGCCAGCCGAACGCCGTGAATTTCTCGTCAATAGGATACGGAGACATTACGTCGCCGATCTTGCCGTCGATCTGCAAACCGTTGTTGTCGACTATCGCGATAAGGTTGTCAAGCTGATAATGAGCCGCGAACATCGCCGCCTCCCATACCTGTCCCTCTTCAATCTCACCGTCGCCGAGTATTGCGTAGACCTTGTAGGTATCGCAGGATATCTTGCCCGAAAGCGCCATTCCGCAAGCCGCGGAAATTCCCTGTCCGAGCGAGCCCGTACTCATATCCACGCCGGGTATCTTTCCTCTTACGGGGTGTCCCTGCAGGCGTGCGCCGAGGTGACGAAGCGTTTTCAGCTCCTCAACGGGAAAAAAACCGCGCTGTGCAAGAGCCGAGTACAGCCCCGGAGCGGAATGTCCCTTTGACAGCACCAAGCGGTCACGGGTAGGCATATCCGGCTCCGCAGGGTCTACGTTCAAACGGTGCATATACAAGTACGCCAGCAGATCCGCGATAGACAGCGAGCCACCCGGGTGTCCCGCCTTAGCGGAATGAGTGCCCTCAATTACGCCCATTCTGATCTTTGTGGCAGCTATTTCAAGCTGCCTTATCAGTTTGTCATCCATTTTATGATCCTCCTAAATACTTATGCTATATAACAAATTATCTGCATATATATCCCAATGTCTTGGGATAATCACTGCCCGAAAATCCGGGGTCGATACCCCATGCCGCGGCGATCTCGAGAACATGATCCTCGGTCGGCAGCTGAACCTTTTCGGGGTCATCGGCGGAACTCGTTATCATATTCAAGAATCCGAGACGTTCCTCCTCGGGAGTGAGCGCACCCTTATTCAGCAGCACCTCGCCATCGCAGCCGCACCAACCGTAACCGCGAACCATTTCGCCGTCAACATATTTCACCCAAGCGTGATACTCCGAAACGCGGTGCGTGGAGAAGTACTGCAGCTCGGGAAATTTCTTCGCGCTCTCGTCAAGCAGTTCGGGCGCGAGCGTGAGCAGAGCCATTCCGTAATTCACTACCAGCACATAACCGTTAAGCACAGGCGATATGAACCGGTAGCCGTTGTATGCCATTTCAATGCCCTTGTCCCAATTCGACGGCTCGAAGTTCTTCAAACCGAGCTTTCGGATAACGTCTGTCGGGGAGTCCGACTTTACACAAAGCCAGTTGCACTTATAGCCGAACGGCACGGGGAAATCCGGCTCGCTGCCGGTTGCGGCGCGCATCGGCTGCAACGGCTGCACTGCGGCAGATGCGGCGGTCTTGACTGCCTCCTTCGGCTGTTTTTCCTTATTGAGGTACTTGCTTTCGCTGAATAAATCGTCTAAAAAACCCATGGTGTTACCTCCGTTAAGTTATTTTATATTGCATAAAAATCCCGTGGATGCGGGATATGTCTTTCGGGTAAAGCCGGTGTCGATACCCCAAGCGGCAGCAATATCCAGAACATTCTGCTCATCGGGGAAGTCGTAGTTACCCCAATCCGCTTTGCTGTCGGGCAGCAGGTTTGTAAGTCCAAGCTCCGTTTCCTCGGGAGTTACCGCGCCTTTATTCAGCAGCATCTCGCCGATATCGCCGCACCAGCCGTAGCCGCGTATCATCTCGCCGCCTGCGTACTTTACCCACGCGTGATATTCCGCGACGCGGTGAGTGCTGAAAAACTGAAGCTCCGAGAACTTCTTAGCAAGCTCGTCAAGGTTTTCTGGGGCGGTATCAAGAACGTCCATACCCCAATTGACAACAAGAACATAGCCGTCCAGCACAGGCGAGACAAACACACCTTTGCCCCCGTAAACACCGTCGTTCCAATTACACGCGCGCGGATTTTTCAATCCGACCTTCTCAATGACCTCCCCGGGAGAATTAGCCTTGACGCACAGCCACGAGGTCTTGTACCCGAACGGAACGGGTTTATCGGGAACGATCTGCGCGGCAGGCTCGTTTACTTGCGGAGGTGCATTATTCACGCCGTTCGCCGAGCTTGCCGTGTTCGCGGAATTAGGTTGAGCGTTAAGTCCCATTCCGTCCGTAAACGCCTTGCCGAGCGACTTGATAAAGTCAAACATAGTTACCTCACAATTTCTCGATATAGTCAATGACCTCGGCTATCGCGCCGCTGTTGTTATCGCAGACGATAAGGTCTGCCGCCGCCTTGACGCTCGGCTGAGCGCTTGCGACCGCTACGCCCAAATCCGCTTTTTGTATCATTGCAGTGTCGTTCATATAGTCGCCCGACGCTACCGAGAACCTGTCCTCGGCGTGGAGCAGACGTATCAGCTCCGCGAAGCCGCGCGACTTGTCAACACCCCTCGGCAGGCACTCGAAATAAAGCGGCGCGGAACGCACCCACTGCGCATCCTCAAATCCGCCCGTCCGTACCGTCCTTTCCACTTCGTCAAGCTCATCGGGTGGCGCGGCGATAACGAATTTCAGCCAGCCGCCCTCGGGTATCTCGTCGAGGGGTCTGCGGTCGGGGGTAACGCTCTCCATTTCGAGGTGCTCACGCTCTGTTTCGTTCAGAAACGGCACGAAAACCGTGTGCTGATGAAGAACCTCAAACCCGAGCCTGTTCGGAAACATCTTGTTTATCCTGCGGATATATTCGCGCGCCTGTGAGCCTATCTCGCACTGCCACAGGAACCTGTCCTGCTTAAAGTCGAACACTCCCGCGCCGTTGAACAGCACCGACGGTATTTCCAGATGAAGCACGTCCTCGACTATGCGCCTTGCCATTGCCCAGCCGCGACCCGTCGCCGTCGTGAACAGTCCGCCGCCCGCACGGAAACGCTCAATCGCCGCCATGTCGCGGTCGAGAATGCGCTTGTCGTCCGTCAGCAGCGTACCGTCGAGGTCGGTCATATAAATTACCTTGCCGAAATCCATATCAGCCCTCTATTCTATGCTTTTCAGAAATTTCGTAAAATATTCGGGCAGCTCCGAGTCGAACTCCAGATATTCGCCCAGCCTCGGGTGAACGAACCCAATCTTCTTTGCGTGAAGGCACTGTCCGCCGAGCCATTTCGGCTTGCCGTTTCCGTATACCTCGTCGCCCGCGACGGGGTGTCCGATGTAGGACATATGCACACGTATCTGGTGTGTTCTCCCCGTTTCGAGCTTAACCGCGAGATGCGTATAGACCGCGTAATTTCGTATCACGCTGTAATGCGTTACCGCCTCGCGCGAATTATCGGGGGTCACGCACATACGCTTGCGGTCGGTCTTATGGCGACCGATAGGCGCATTGACCGTACCGTCCTCCTTTATCGAGCCCGTCACGACCGCGCTGTATTCCCTTGTGAATGTATGCGCCTTTATCTGCTCGGACAAACCCAAATGCGCAAAGTCGTTCTTCGCGACCATGAGCAGCCCGCTCGTGTCCTTGTCAATACGGTGGACTATCCCGGGGCGTATCTCGCCGTTTATTCCCGAAAGACTGCCGCCGCAGTGATACATCAACGCGTTCACGAGCGTTCCCGAATAATGACCTGCCGCAGGGTGAACTACCATGCCTTTCGGCTTGTTCACAACCAGCAAATCCGCGTCCTCGTAAACTATATCAAGCGGTATATCCTCGGGGAAGATATCTGCGCTTTTCGGCTCGGGAAGCTCCACCGCGACTATGCTGCCCTCGTTCGGCACATCCTTTTTGCCGCACGGCTTGCCGTTCACGGTAACGAGACCCTGCTCAATAAGCTTTACCGCCGCGCTCCGCGACAGCTCGGTGCTGTCGGATATCAGCTTGTCCAGTCGGCAGCCTCCCGCCGCCGTAAATTCAATTCTGTCCCTCGTCTCCATTTTCTCCGTTGCCTTCACCGTCCGAGCCCTCGGCTATCTGCGCTTTTTTCTTTTTATGCGCCTTGATCTCGTCTACCAACACTATAATAAACAGCAGCCCTGCGCCGCACACCGCGCAGATATCCGCGACGTTGAATATCGGGAAATTTATCAGCCGAAAGTCGATAAAATCCACGACCAGACCATCGTTGAATATCCTGTCGATCAGATTTCCGATACCGCCGCTCAGGATAAGCCCCACGGACGCGACGTAAACGGGTCTTTTCACCTTTTTGAAAATCATAGCGTACAGCAAAACCAGAATAACCGCGGAGGTAATGGCGATTAGGAACCACTTGTGCCCCTGAAGCTTGCTGAACGCCGCGCCGCTGTTCAGACAATAATAGACGTTCAGTACCTCGGTATCGCCGATCTTGATTATATGAATAGTATCCTGCAGCTCCATGTTCGCGGAGACTATATATTTCGTCAGCCTGTCAAGTCCGACCAGCAGAGCCGCTATCAGTAGCCAGATGTATTGCAGCAATTAAAATTCCCCTTTTCGTCGATTATATCAGCTTTTTCTGTTTTTTTACACAAAAGTCAGGAAGGGGAAAATACCCCTCCCTGATCGGTTATTGCCTATTCAAAATGCGTTTTGATAACGTCCGCGCAGCGCTTACAGAGATTTGCGTACTTGCTGTCACTGCCGACAGTATCGTCGAATTTCCAGCAGCGCTCGCACGCGCAACCCGACTTCTTCGTTACCGTTACCGAGCACGCCGCGCCCTTGTATTCGCCCTCGCCGTTCGTGCTTACCTTAACGCCCGATACGATACAAGCGTCGGCAAGCTCGCTCTCGAGAGCCTTTACAGACTCGTCCGCAGTGAATATCTCCACCATTGCCTCCAGAGACTTTCCGATCACCTTGTCGGCGCGCTTCAATTCGAGAGCCGCAAGAACGTCTTCGCGGACGGCGTGTATCTTCGCCCACTTCTCCTCGTCCGCAGTCACGCCTGTTCTCTCTGGCATCTGATTGAAGATGACCGAGCGCTGATCGTCGTCATTTTTATGAGGCATAAACTGCCATATCTCGTCGGCGGTGTAACACAGAATAGGAGCTATCATACGCACCAACGCATCCAAAATAACGTACATCGCGGTCTGAACTGACTTTCTCGCGGGAGAGTCCGCAGACTCACAGTACAAGGTATCCTTAACGATGTCGAGATAGAAATTCGACATATCCACAACGCAGAAGCTTATAAGTGCGTGATACGCGAGATAATAATCGAACGCCTCATACGACGCCTTTACCTTGTCAATCACCTCGTCAAGACGCGCAAGCGCCCACTTGTCAAGCTCGCGAAGCTTTTCGAACGGTACCATTTCGGTGTCAGGGTCAAAGCCCTTGTTATCATTAAGATTACCGAGAATATAGCGCGCTGTATTGCGTATCTTGCGGTAGCTCTCGGAGAGCTGCTTAAGCATATCCTTGGAAACGCGGATATCCGCGTGATAGTCGAGAGACGCTACCCACAGGCGCAGAACATCCGCGCCGAAGTCCTTGATGACCTCCTCGGGGAATATCTGGTTACCCTTGGACTTGTGCATCTGCTGACCGTTTCCGTCGACTACCCAGCCGTGAGTGCAGACCGCCTTGTACGGCGCCTGACCCGTCGTCGCGACGGATGTGAGCAGACTCGACTGAAACCAGCCGCGGTACTGATCGCAGCCCTCCAGGTACATATCCGCGGGCCACGAAAGCTCGGGACGCTCCTTGAGAACAGCCGCGTGCGTGCAGCCAGAATCGAACCATACGTCGAAAATATCCATTTCCTTGCGGAATTTATTGTATCCGCACTCGCACTTCACATCCGCGGGAATGAACTCGCCCGCGTCCTTTGCATACCACGCATCTGAGCTTTCCGCCCTGAACAGGTCGGAGATAGCCTTTATAGTCGTATCGCTGATGATCGGCTTTCCGCAGTCCTCACAGTAGAGCATGGGAATGGGCACACCCCACCGTCTCTGACGGGAAATGCACCAGTCGGAGCGCATATTGACCATATTCTTAATACGCTCCTCGCCCCACTCGGGTATCCACCGAATGCCCTCGATAGCCTTGATGGTCTCGGGCTTGAACATATCCACGTTGCAGAACCACTGATCGGTCGCGCGGTAGATTATAGGCTCATGACAGCGCCAACAGTGCGGATACGGGTGAACGATCTTCTGCATTGCAAGCAGAGTGTTGTCATCCTCGAGGCGCTGAGCGATTGCCTTATTAGCGTCCGCGGTCTTTAAGCCGCCGAATTCACCCGCTTCCTCAGTGAGCACGCCCTTTGCGTCAACGGGAACGATAATGCTGAACATTCCCTTGTACTCAGGCTTCATGCAGACCTCAAAATCCTCCACGCCGAAACCGGGCGCGGTATGAACGCAACCTGTGCCGCTGTCGAGTGTTACGTGATTTCCGACGATAACCGGAGAACGTCTCGGCAGGAACGGGTGATCGGTCTCAATAAGCTCAAGATCGCTGCCCTTGAAACTGCCGACCGTGCTGTACTTCTTTATACCGACTGCCTCCATAACGGTGGGAACAAGTTCCGCAGCCATAAGCAGATATTCGCCGTTGGACCTGCTCTCCTCGTCCTCGACCTTAACAAACGTATACTCGTAATTCGGACCCAAGCATATAGCAAGGTTGCCGGGGAGCGTCCATGTTGTGGTCGTCCAGATAACGACATACGCCTTTTTCAGATCTATTCCCAAGCTGCCGAGCTTACCCTTGTCGTCAACAAGCGGGAACTTAACATAAATTGAATAGCACGGATCGTCCTGATACTCGATTTCCGCCTCGGCAAGCGCGGTGTTGCAGTCCGCACACCAGTAAACAGGCTTCAGCCCCTTGTAGATGTAACCCTTTTTGTACATCTCGCCAAATACCTCTACCTGCTTCGCCTCGAACGCGGGATTTATGGTAAGGTACGGGTCATCAAAATCGCCCCATACGCCCAGACGCTTAAACTGCGCCTTCTGATCGTCAAGGCAGGACAATGCAAACTGACGGCAGCTCTTGCGGAGCTCCACCGGGTCTACCGCGCCGCTGTCAACGCCGAGCTGCTTAATTGCCTTAAGCTCGATAGGCAGGCCATGACAATCCCAGCCGGGCACATAATTTGCGTTATAACCGGTCATAGCCTTATATTTAACGATAATATCCTTGAGCACCTTGTTGAGCGCGGTGCCGAGGTGAATGTTTCCGTTTGCATAAGGAGGACCGTCGTGCAGCGTATAGGAGGGCTTGCCCTTGTTCTTCTCGGTAAGCGCGTAGTACATACGCTCGCGCTCCCACTTCTCCAGCATTTCCGGCTCTCTCTTGGGCAAATTGCCGCGCATCGGAAAATCGGTCTGCGGCAGATTTACCGTACTGTTAAGATCCACTGACATATTGAAATCTCCTCGGTTTTGTTTATATATTTATATTTATTTATTATTTTTGCCGAACTGCAGCTTGTCGTGACGGGATGTACCCTCCTCGGGCGACTTGAAAAACGGCAAATTATTTTCGGCGGTCTTATCCGCTACCTTGCTCTCCTCCTTAGCGGGCTCTTCCTTTTTATCCTTGGACTTGTCCGCAGGCTTTTCAGCAGGCTTGGGAGCGGGCTTCGGCGCGGGCTTGGGCTTCTGCTGCGCAGCCTTTGCGGCGTTTGCCTGAGCTGCCTGTGCCGCCTGTTTTTTACGCTCCGCCTCGCGCTTTTCCACTTCCTCGGCAGTTCTCTTTATATAATCGTTCTCGCACTTCTCGGGCAATGCCTCAATAAACGCTATATGCTCCTTGTAACCCGCGAGTATCTTAGTCCTGTATTCAAGAACCTGCTTACGCGTCTGCTGGAGAATATTCTCCTGTATCTCCTGCTGTCTGTCCATTGCAGCCTTAATCTCGGCAGCCTTGTTATTAGCGTCGCTGACGATCTTCGCAGCGGCGGCGTCCGCGTCCGCACGCGTTTTCTTGGAGTATTCGTCCGCATCGTTTACCAGTCTCTCGGACTTGGTCTTAGCATCGGCAAGCTGCTTTGTTACAGTCTCGTTGGTCTCCTTTGTGAGTTTTTCCGCCGAAGCCTTTGACTCGGCAACGATAGCGTTGCCCTGCTTCTGCGCTACAAGCAGCGCGTCTCTGAGGGCGTCCTCATCGTCGCGGTACTCGCGTATCTTATCTGCCAACACCTCAAGTTTTCTCTCAAGCTCGCCCTTCTCCTTCTGGAGCTGTGCAAACTCGTCGGAGACCTCCTTAAGGTATTCATCTACGTCATCGGGCTTATATCCGTTAAAAGCCGCTTTTTCAAACTTCTTGGTTACAATTTCCTTTGCGTTCATTTGATCTCTCTTCCCTCCGAAATTCAGCAGGATATCCTGCTCCTGTTTCATAACCCGTTCACATAGCCCGAAGTACTCCGTTGAGTTGCTATATGTATAGGCTTTTTTACCGAAAAAGCATAACTGCTTTTATAGGAATAGCGGCGTATCGGCACGCCATTCCTATAAATACAGCATTCAAGACCGTGACAAAAACGGTCTTATGCGTATTTCTCTATAACAACACGCAGCCTGCCTTTTTTGGTCTGTCCGACGATCTCCGCCAATCGGAACCTCCCGTAGCCGCGAATTGAAATTACCGTTTTTTCCTTTACAGTGCCGCTTACATTAAGACACACCGAAAAATCCGCACTTACCTGCCCCGATTTTATGAGCGACGCGGATTTCTCTCTTGAAATATTTGTACATGCGCCCACAATACAATCAAGCCGCAGCGACGATACCGCCGCGGCTATCCTCTCAAGCTTCGCTTTCGGCAGCTCTCTCGTAATGCCCCTCTCGGTCTTTACGCCGACATTTCCGATCTTTGTGATATCAACAATCAGCTCGGCTGCCGTATCAAGGCAAAACACGATCGCATATTCCTCTGCGACTAAGATATCCCCCACAACGCTGCGCTGTAAGCCGGTCGAGAGAACAGCTCCTAGAAAATCACGGTGCGAAAGCTTATCGCTCCTGCGAAAAGAAAACGTGACGGCGCGCACGGGGAAAAGCTCGTCCGCAGACACCTCCTCGGCATATGTGCCTTTGAGAAATCCGCAGACATTCCTTGCCGCGCCGTCATATCCGCCGTAAAATATCGGAACCGTGCCCGTTTGCGCCGCTCCATAACCTGCCACTATCGCCTCCCGCTCATTCAGAAAGCGGGAGAAACGCGGAACTCCCGTTCTTTGGCTCAACACGGCCAAATCGGAAATATGTGCAAACAGAAAACGTTCCTCAGCATTTAAAAGCTCGAAATTCACTTTATGCCGTATTACTCGTCGATGTTGTTAATCCAGTCAACGTTCTTTGGTGCAACTGCGTAGCAGCAGGTGTCAACCTTCTTGATCCTGCCCTCGAAAGCAGCTGCAACGCCCGTCATAAAATCAACGATACGTGTTCCGATCTCCTGATCAATACCGTTAAGGTTCAGGAAGATGATGGTACCCTCGCGCAGCATATCTACCGCGCCGTTCATTACCTCGTCATATCCAGACGGCTTCATGATGAACAGCTTGGGAATTCCAGAACCGCTGTGCATATTGATGATCTTAGAGCTGCTTGAATTATTGCCGTAAGAGCTCGAAAAATCGGAATAACCCGAAGAAAAGCCTGCCTCCTCGTTCGTTACAGCGTTGGAAGAGGTATCATATCCATCGTCGTAATCCACAAATCCCTCGTTCTCGTCCCCCGTGCCGAAAATGCTCTTCAAAAAGTTCGCCATTGTTAATTTCCTCCCAATTATAAATATTTTCTGTATCCGAACAGACCTGAGCCTATACGGACAATTGTGGCCCCATATTTTATTGCCGTCTCATAGTCTCCCGACATTCCCATCGAGAGTGTGTCGAACATCGCATTCTCTCTGTTATGTGCGTTCTCGACCTTCAAGTGCTCGAACAGCTCCTGCATTTTCGCAAAAACGCTCTCCGAACAGCCTGCGGGCGGTATCGTCATCAGACCCCTCAGCCTGATGTTCGGCAACGCGGCAACCTCCGCGCAGAACTCACCCGCGCTGTCAGCCGTTATGCCGCCTTTTGTTTGCTCCTCACCTATATTTATTTCGGTGAGTATATCCATAATTATCCCGTGCTGCGCCGCGCGGCGATTGATCTCCTCCGCCAGTCTCATACTATCCACGGAATGTATCATTGATACCTTATCAATGATGTACTTCACCTTGTTGGTCTGAAGTCCGCCGATGAAGTGAACCTCCGCGGGCTTGTAATTTTCCCGCTTGTCAAGGTACTCCTGAACCCTGTTCTCGCCCAACAGTGAAACTCCCAGATCTAGAGCGTAATTTATCCGTTCGAAACTGACTGTCTTAGTAACAGCCATAATCCGAACTTCACGCCCCGATCTAGCTATATTCTCACAGATACCGAGGTAATTCCTGCGAATATCCTCAAAGGTAGTCTGCGTATTATCGGATAACTTTTCCATCGTACAAATCTTTACCCTCGGTAACTATCTCATCATACAGCTTAAGATAATCATCGTCCGTCTTCTGCGAGCAGATGACATAGCCCTCGCCCCAATAGACAACGTTCACCTTTTTAAAGACCAGACTGTCTCCGCGCACAATGAACACTCCGCGCTCGTCATTTTCATTATAGCGCAATGCCTTTCTTGATACACGAAGTCCGCCGTAACTGTTGACAAGCAGCTTGAAACGCGCAGTACGCCCCGACGCGACCGCTGAATTCAGTTTATCGCACTCAAAAACATACACAGCCTTATTATCGCCGCAATTCTTCACCGATATGATGTCCGCGTCAATAAGGTACGTACCAGAACCGACACGCAGCGTGACTTCGCTGCCCTCGTACAGTCCGAACATCTTCTCGGTGTCGACGACTGCCGCAACGCGCCAGTGATAATCGCCGATAAGCTTTCCGATAGCGTTTGAGCTCCGCGTTTTCGTGGGGGACGCAATCACCTCGTTAATCTTATCCTCGGTGATATCCTCCGCGCTCGTGTAGCCGAGATCACCCTCGTATCCGTCAACCTCGCTCACGAAATAACCCGCGCCGCCCGCAATGACCTCCTGAACTCCGCCCGAAATGAGCACGTTCAGCCTGTTGATCTCATCGTTGAGCTGCTTTTTCTTCGTACCGTAGCCGTCTGAAGCCTTCAGCGTGATCTCGCGCTTGCACATGGCCTCCAGCAAAGCACTCTGTTTTTCGCCCGCAGCGTTAAAGTCGCCGTCTATTATACTCGAAATGATATCCGAATGGCTCTCGTTTATCTGTATGGAAATAGCTTCAAGCTGAGAATTATCTGTGCCGACAAGCCTTTCAGCGCTCTCAAGCACCTCGACCTGCTTTTGCAGCAGACCGATCTCTCTCAGATAAGCCGCGTCATTATCGCTTTTGTAACGCCTTGCCACAACAGAGCTTTTACCAACCTTAGAGCCGTTGACCTGCTCATAACTCAATATTCCGGTACCGCCGTCGTAGATCAGCGTTTCATCGCGCAGATACACACCGTCGAACGGTACCTCCTCCTCGATGTCGTAAAAGAATGCCGTCTCGGTGGTAAGTTTTTCGCCGCCTGCAAAGAATATCTGTCCCACAGCGACCAGTATGACAAACACGGACAATGTCACGATAATGACGGTCGTCCAGCCCGAGTTCATTTATTCCTCCTCGGACTTCTCGTAAGCGTCGAGTATGGAAACGGGCTTAAACGGCGTGATCGTGGAGATCGCGTGTTTATAGATCATATTCTGTTTTCCGTCCGTATCCAGTATGACGATGTAATTATCAAACCCCTTTACAATACCCTTGAACTGAAATCCGTTGGTGATATAGATCGTTACGGGTATCTTGTCCTTCCTTGCCTGATTGAGGAAAACGTCCTGTAAATTGATGTCTTTAGCCATTTTGACCACCTTTTCTCTCTGTATTAAAAAGCAGAAAAATCCACCGGGAATTTCCAACTTTTTCCTAGTGCCCCAACTATATAAATCTAGTATAACATACTTTTTTAAAAAAAGCTACTGTTTTTTAATGAATTTTTTAAAAAAATCAAAAAAAATTTAAGAAAAAGCCATTTTTATTCCATAATATGCATTATTTTCCAGAATATGTAAGAAATCACCGATAATTCTCACTATCGATGATTTTTACTGCTTTATCAACTATACTCAATAAATCGTCATTTTCACCAACTATTATATGTTGAATTCGTTCATCACGCCGAAACCATGTCATCTGCCGTTTAGCGTACTGACGCGTCCTCAGCTTCAGCTCCTCCACGCAATCCTCCAGAGTTCTCTCTCCGCGGAAGTAGGGATACAGCTCCTTGCAGCCTATTGCCTGCGCGGCTGTCGGACGGTCGGGCTGCTCGAAGCACTGCAGCGCCTCCTCAACCAGTCCGTTCTCCAGCATTATGTCGACGCGCCTGTTTATGCGCTCTCGTAACTGTTCGCGATCCTCGAAGTCGATAGTCAGCATTATAAACTCATACGGCGATGGCTCCCGCCTTGACATCGCCTTTGCCTGCGATATCGTGTGCCCCGTGGTCTTGTAGACCTCAAGCGCACGGATAATGCGTCCGACATTGTTCTCGTGGAGCGTCGCGGCAGTCTCGGGATCTACCTCTCGGAGCTTATCAAGCAGTGCCGCATTGCCGAATTCCTCGGCGAATTTCCGCATATCCTCTCGATAGGCGAAGTCCTGTTCGCTGTCGTCGAACATGAGGTTATCGACGAACGAGCTGATATACAGCCCCGTGCCGCCGCATATTATCGGTGTCTTGCCGCGCCTGAAAATATCGCGGACGCACTTATCGCACAGCTTGACGTAATCCGCGACCGAAAAGCTCTCCGTCGGTTTGAGAAATCCGAGCAGATGATGCGGTATACCCTGCTGCTCCTCGGGAGTAGCCTTTGCGCTCGCTACGTCCATATCGGTGTATATCTGCATACTGTCCGCGGAGATCACCTCCCCGTCATAGCGCTTGGCAAGCTCTACCGCAAGCGCGGTCTTACCCGAGGCGGTCGGTCCGCAGACTACGATTATTTTGTTCATATAAATATAAAACGCTTTCTTTTCGTTAAAAATCAATATACTTGCTAAGAATACCCACACACATGGGCGATACCTCTCCGGTTTCGGGATTTCTCTGCGAACGGATATTGTACAGATACCCCGTTTCGCCGTATCTGCCGAGATCGTTATTGTTATAACGGCGGTCGTCCATGCTTATCCCTGTGACCTTTAAGCAGATAACCGCGTGAGTTCCGTCCTCTGTAAGGTCGCGCTCCCACTCGAGTTCGCAGTCCATATTCAGGAAGCACTCCTTAATGCGAGGCGCGTTGACTCTGCACGACGGCTCAACGGTCAACCCAGAGGCGGTTATCTCATCCGTATTAAATCCGTTGTTCTTTATAGTATCCATACACTTATCGAGAATATCCGCGGACGGGAAGTTCACGACGCAGCAGCCCGTCTCCTTTATCGAACAATACATATGCCCCGATTTGTGAACGCTCGAGAATACGCAGTGATATCCCTCCGCACCCGTAAAAGTACACCACGACTGCATTGTCGCGTTGGGCATGCCGTTGGATTTATAGCCCGTGACCACCACAAGCGGCGACGGCACCGCCGCCGTATACTCAAGCCACGAAAAGCCGAAAAACTCTTGTCCCCCGAACGCCTCGGGGAACTTGTCAAATTCCTTTTTCATCTGAATTCCACCTGACTATTTAATATTTCGTATCGGGTGACGGATAACCGTTTTGCGCTTTTCGGGGGCGCATTTATTTGGATCGCTGATGTAAATTTCGTGGTGAAGCCGCTCTTCGGTGATATCGTTTACATACCCGTTTTCGGCAAGGAATTTGTCCATTGCGTCGACTGTCCGTGGCTCGTCGTCATAGCTGCCGATATGCATACATTGAACGCACAGACCCTCGTCCACCGTAAGCATTCCAGCGGCGGAGCAGTCAATTTTCTTTTTCCGAGCCGCCTCCGCCTTTGCCCAGTCGAACACCTCCGCGTTGACGAAATCGGGCAGCCGCAGCACGGATATCCACCGAAAGCGGCTTTTGTTTTCGTATTCGGCGCTCTCCCAGAAGCCCTCGAGCGGCGGCACTACGAAATCGAAATAGCCGTCTATGACGTGATCGCCGCGCTTGCTCATCTTAATGGTATACAATATCCCGTACAGCACCGAAACGGCGTTCTTATACGCGCCGCCATCCTCGTTTGGGTCGCCTTCACCGCGCACAGCCGCGTAGGTTATCAGCGGCACGGTGATAATCTCGGAAACGGTTTTCGGCTGATAAAGCGTCTTGAATTCCTTTTTGAAATCGTATGGCATAATTAAGCCCTCCTTAAATGCGCTTTAGTGATTGACAACCTCTTTGAAGAATACTTCTCCCATAATCAGAAGAAAACCGCCGATAAAGAACGACACGGCATTCGCGGCAAATGCGTATCCCACCGCTCTGCCCTCGCGTGTTCTTCGCTCCGTGAAGCGAGGAAGAAATACCGCGTACACCGACGCTTCCACCGTAAAAATTACAATCTCGGCTAAAATACACGCGGCTGCCGCGCCCAATCCTCCGAGATTTACATCTCCGACGGCTATCATAATATTCAAGAAAATCTGCGTACAAACGTTCATTATTATGATAAGTTTATACTCCTTTTTGCCGCGGTATCCGAACAGCCGCGCCACACCC
>ERZ778511.543-NODE-543-length-34760-cov-6.580867_pt1 | contig 34760 bp, 38 predicted proteins | sample MGYA00510347_ERZ778511 | MGnify/ENA primary metagenome ERZ778511 (study PRJEB29527, sample SAMN07138967) | mouse gut metagenome | material: feces | host: mouse | place: China:Nanjing | collected 2016-01-25 ...
TACCAGGCGCTTGAAGCGCCAGTGCAAACCACGCGTTTCACGCGTGGTTATGATTGCAAAGAAATAATTATCTCTTCGAGAACTGGGGAGCACGACGTGCAGCCTTGAGACCGTACTTCTTTCTTTCCTTCATTCTCGGGTCACGAGTGAGGAATCCGGCCTTTTTGAGAACGGGACGCAACTCATCGGAGTACTGGAGCAGCGCTCTGGACAGACCATGACGGATAGCGCCCGCCTGACCTGTAACACCGCCGCCCGCAACTGTGCATATGATATCGAACTTGTCAACCAGATCTGTAAGCGCAAGGGGTTGACGAACGATAAGCTTCAGTGTATCGAGACCGAAATAATCGTCGATATTCCTTCCGTTAATGGTGATGGAACCGCTTCCGGGGTACACTCTTACGCGAGCGACGGAGTGCTTTCTTCTGCCTGTTCCGTAGTAGTAAGGTTTAGATTCGTACATAAAAAGCCCTCCTTAAAACTTGTAATCAACGGGCTTCTGAGCCGCGTTCTTATGCTCTGCACCCGCGTAGCAGCGAAGTCTTGTGAGAGCTTTTCTTCCGAGAGTGTTATTTGGCAGCATACCGTTTACGGCGAGGGTCATAGCCTTCTCGGGCTTCTCCGCCATCAGCTTATCGTAGCCTACCTCTTTGAGGTGACCGATCCAGCCGGTGTGCCATCTGTAAACCTTGTTCTCCAGCTTCTTACCTGTGAGCACTGCCTTGGAGCAGTTGATGATGATTACGTGATCTCCGCAGTCCACATGAGGAGTGAACGTGGGTTTATGCTTGCCTCTAAGCAGGTGAGCGGCAGTTGCGGCTACACGACCGAGGGGCTTGTCTGCCGCGTCGATAACATACCATGTGCGCTCAACTTCTGCGGGCTTAGCCATATAAGTTGACATATCATTTCCTCCTTAATTTCAATAGATATAATTCACAACATTATTTATTTTACCACGCTTTTCCGTTTTTGTCAAGGCTTTTTTTGCTTGAATTTAAAATATATTCCGATTTCTTTCAATTTCTCTGCAAATCTCTCTGTTTTTCTCATTATCTTGAATTTTATTTCATTTTTGCGCATGACGTTAAAATCAAGAGAATATACGAGTTATAACAACGATATGGAAGAATATTCGAGTTATTTGTTTATTTCTGGATTGTCAGTCCTGCCGAAGAGATAGTCAAGCGATACGTTGAAGTAATCCGCGAACGCTAAGAGCGTTCTGTAATCGGCTTCACGAGCACCGTTTTCATAGCGGCTTATTGAGTTCTGGTTGAGGTCAAGCTCGATCGCCAGCCGCACCTGCGAGATCTTACGCTTCTCGCGCAGCTCTTTTAATCTGAAAATTTTCAACACCCCCTTGACAAAACTATACCATAGTGGTATAATAAAAATATCCCAATTTGGTATTAAGAGTCTGATTTACCCGAAAAAAGCGTTTTTGAATAAATTAAGTCCGTTATGCCGAAACGCTGTTATAACTATGATATCTCAATTCTCGGAAACAATCCTGCACACCGTATAACGGGCTTAATTTATTCCGAAACGCAAAAGTCCCGAAAGCATACGCTTTCGGGATAGTTTTTTATAAATCTATTGACATAAGCGATTATTTGGTATAAAATATAAACAGGGAAACTGTAAACGGAGGAATTATAGATGAGTAAATTACGTTTGGCAAGCATAATTTTTATTGCTATTGCGGCTGCCGCCTGCATACCGCTGACCGTCGAGATATTCGGAGATATGAACACGGATATTATAACGATTTCCGCCGGTATCATGTTGGTTGGGCTGCTCGTGAGCTGTACTTGCTCGTTTATCAGGGGTATTTGTGAACTTACAAAGAAATAAAGCGCTCTCCAAGGAGGGAAAATGAAATTCGGAATATTACTTGCCATGCTGTTTGCGGCTTTAACCGCGATAACGCTTTCCGTTTCCGTATATGCCGAAAGCGCGGATACGGTAACGATCTCGACGCTGCCCGAGAAGTATCTCGACGAGCAGGAAACGGAGCTGTACCGCCGTGTGCTGAAAAACGTCACCGCGATAGCCGAGGGCAGGCAGAGTGCGGAGGCGTTCTACATAGATATGCCGACGCCGTTCCCGAGCAAGAAAAAATACGAGGACGCGGTCGAAAAGGTCATGTTTTTCATTCGGAACTACACTCCCGAGTATTCCTTCTGGGAGGACAGCAGCGGATATCTTGTATACAGCACGACAAGGTGCGGGATAATATACGGTATTTCCCCCGCGTATCAGAGGCAGAGCGACGAAAACCGCATAGACCCCTCACGATTTAACGATGTAAAATCGGCGCTCGCGAACGCTAAGGCGATTGCCGATAAGTACAGCAAGAAAAGTGCCTACGAAAAGATAATCGGTTACGCGGACGAGATATGCGCTCTAAACGTCTACAACAAAGCCGCGGCAGCCGATAACACATACTCGCAAAAAAATATCGACCCCTGGAAGCTTGTGTATGTGTTCGATAACGACCCCTCGACCAATGTCGTTTGCGCAGGATATGCTCACGCGTTTCAGTATCTTTGCGGCTTGGGCGGTATAGAGTGCCATTACGTCACGGGCGCCGTCAACGAACTTCATGCGTGGAATATCGTAGCGCTTGACGGCGAGAGCTATCTGGTCGACCTGACGTTCTGCGACGGTTTTCCCAAAGAGGATATAAAAAAATATCACCCGTATGTTCTTGATAACGTGGCGGCTAACGCGCAGGACGGCTTTTCCACATATTTTCCGTACAGCGGATATCTCTCCTCAGATATGGAGACCTACAAATACAGCGATGAGGAAATGAAGTATCTTCCCGAGGATCTGCGCACGCTCAGTACAAAGGCATATCACAAGCAAGGATATCGTTTTGAGCTTTGGCATTTGCTGCTGATGTTGTTTGTTGCCGTCGTGATAGTTCGCTTTATTAGGAAGAAAAGAGCGGACAGAGACAGCGATGGCTACTGATTTTGTAACACAAAAAAGCGCCTACCGTGTGTGGGCGCTTTAATTATTACAACAGCTTGTCAAGCTCGGCGGCGAGCAGCTTTTTTATCTCCGCAAGCTCCTCCGCGGAGGGGTGGGTGCTGTCATCGTACATCTCGTTTATGGGCAGCCACCAGACGGGGCCCTTTACTTGGTTTCTGTACTCTCCGATATCGCCCGTTCTGCGCGGATATAGGTGCCAGTGCAGATGAGCGTCGCCCATTCCCAGCAGCTCGTAATTCATCTTTTCCGCGCCGAACGCTCTTGCGGCAGCCTCAGCGACTATCGACATTTCCTCAAGGAACTTCATCTTGAACTCTCTGTCAAGGTGAAAAAGCTCCGTTTCGTGCCGCTTACATAAAAACAGCGTAAATCCCTTGAAGTGCTGATGATCCGTAGCCCGTTTCAAGCTCCCTGACGAAATACGGATTTTCGCCGTTCTTTATCATTTCAATTCTGTCGCAGATAAGGCACATTTTTTTCCTCCTTACTCCGTCACTGCGTTTCCGAGTTGAACAACTCCACCGTGCCGACCATACTCGCAAAATGCGATCAAGTGTCTTACTCCCTCGCTGTCGGTGAATATCAGCTGCCACTCGCCGAAGTCATCCTGAACCGAGAAGGCGTAAAACTCCCAGTTTTGCCAACGGAAGTCGAGGGTTGCGTACTCGCCGAAGCCGCCCTCAAACAGGCTCGTAACTTTGCGGCACGGATAGTGCTTATACAACTCGGGGAACGGTACCACGTGTTCAACGGTAACCTCTATCCACGCGCAGAATTCGTCCGAGCTGATAGTCTTCTCAAAAACGCAGCTCACGACCGCCGAGCCCGAAAGCTCCTGGGGATATGTCGCCCAGCCGTTTATCGATGACAGCGCGGGCAGGTACAGCACATTAAATCTATCGCCCATATTTTGGCTGAACGGAGCTTGGAACCTGATAAACCGCCGCTCGCCGACCTCGGGCATTCTGTCCGCGCGAAGGAAAATATGCTCCTCCAACGGCGGCACGGGCTGCCCGACCTCGAGCCATTCCATATCGTCATAAGCCAACTCGGAAAAGCCCTCCGCCAAAGAGGGCTTTTCGTTGACAAATTTTCCGCAGCATCTGCATTTGAAAAACATAGTTACACCTTACAGTAAACCACCGCGTAGTCAAACGGCGCGACGGTTATCTTGTTGTCGCGTATTCCCTTGTTGTAGCGGTCAAATGCGGGAACGAAGTCGTAGAACATATCGGTCTGTTCGGTCTTTACCTCGAACGTGCGCCCCTTTGTGGACTTGTTGAGGAAGATTATCGCTGCGTGACGGGTTATCTTATCCGAGCGTGCGAATACGCACACGTTGTCGTCCACGTGGATAAATTTCAGCTCGCCCTGCTCGAACGCGCGTGTGCCCGTGCGCACCTTTGAAAGCTGCTTCGTGAATTCGATAAGCTCGAAATTTTCCTGCCCCCATGGATAGCAGCGGCGGTTGAACGGGTCGCGGTAGCCCTCCATTCCCGCCTCGTCGCCGTAATAGACGGAGGGGATACCGGGCAGGAAGAACTGCAGAACCATAGCGCATTTCAGCAGCGAAATGCCGTACAGATACTGCGGTCCGTCAAGATAACGCTCACATTGCCAGTCCTTGTCGTGCCAGCCTACCTCCTCACCGCCGAGCCGTGTGAGTGCACGCTCGGTGTCGTGAGTGGAAAGGAAGTTCATCAGCATATCGATTGCGGGCTTGGGGTAGTGGTCGAGGATAGTCAGAACACCCTCCACAAACGCCTTAGCGTCCGCGTATTTGACGTAGTTCAGAATAGCCTCCTTAAACGGATAGTTCATAACGCTGTCGAGCTGTCCGCCGATTAGATAGCGGCGGCGAATGCCGTAGCTCTCCTTGTTGGATGCATCCTCCCAGACCTCGCCGTATATGATTTTGTCATCTCCCATTTTCTTGACCGCCTTGTTCAGGTTGTCGAGAAAGTCGTCGGGGAGTTCGTCGGCAACGTCCAGACGCCAGCCCCTCGCGCCTAATTTTATCCACTTTTGCAAAATTCCGCCGTCGCCGCATATATACTTGGTATATGCGGAATTGTTTTCATCAACATTCGGCAGTGTGGTGATACCCCACCAACTGTCGTAGCGGTCGGGATAACCTATAAACGAGTACCACGGGAAATAGGGGCTGTTTCTGTCGCGGTACGCGCCCGTATTGTCACCGTATCGGCCGAACTTATTAAAGTATATCGAGTCGGCGCCCGTATGCGAGAAAACGCCGTCCAGAATTATGTCGATACCGATTTCGTGTGCTTTGTCACAAAGCTCAACAAAGTCCTCCTCGGTGCCGAGCAGCGGGTCTATCTTCTCGTAATTAGCGGTGTTGTAGCGGTGGTTTTCGTGCGACTCAAAGATAGGGTTAAGGTAAATTACGGTAACGCCTAAGTCCTTGATATACGGGAGTTTTTCGATAATTCCGCGCAGGTCGCCGCCAAAGTAATCGTTGTTGCGGACGATCCCTTTGTTGTCGGGACGGTAGTACGGAGTGCCGTACCAGTCGTCGCGTATTATCCTGTCCGTCGGCACGTTCTCGTGAACTACACCGCTTTTCGCAAAACGGTCGGGGAATATCTGATACATTATTCCGCCGCGAATGAATGCGGGAGTATACAGATTTTCGTCGAATACAGTAAGCTGAAACAGGTCTTCTCCCTCAAACACTCCGATATTCGCGCCGCGCCGCTTGATATAGCGCCGCCGTCCGTCAAGTATACAGGTGAAATAATACTGGTGTACTCCGACGTTATTCGGCGTAAACACACAGGAAAAAATGTTGTCCTCGCCGCTCTCATCCTGTAAATCCAGTTCGATAAAGCGCTCCTTGTAGCCGGGGCGGAACATTACCAGCGTAAGTCCCGAGACCTGCATATGCTTCGGGATACGTACGTTATACATAGACGGCTGACCGCGCCGCAGCGCTCCGAACGGGTGCTTATACTGCGTATCAAAGCAATCGAAAATAGGCATTCCCATTATTAACTTTTCTCCCTTTTAAAACATTATTTCCGTCGGCATAAACAGTGTGTGCCGACGGAAATGCCAAATTATTTCAAATATTTCAGATTCCAAATATCACGCGCGTAATCCTGAACCGCTCTGTCAGCGGAGAAGCGTCCCGCGCCCGCGATATTCATAAGCGACTTCTTGTTCCAGTCAAGCTGATCCTTGTAGACCTGACTGATATAGTCCTGGGTGCCGCGGTAGCTGTCGAAGTCCGCGAGCGCCATATAGAAGTCTTTGTTCTTAATAGAATCGGCAAGCTCGTTGAACGTCGCGCCGTTGATACCGTTGTACATTCTCTGTATAACGTTCTGCAAAATCGGACTCTGGTTAATGAAGGACTGCGGATTATAGCCTCTCATTCGGAGGTCGTTGACCTCAGGAGTTCTCATACCGAAGATGAAGATATTGTCCGTGCCAACTGCCTCATGAATTTCAACGTTAGCGCCGTCGTAGGTGCCCAATGTCAGAGCGCCGTTCAGCATAAGCTTCATGTTGCCCGTACCCGAAGCCTCGGTGCCCGCAAGCGATATCTGCTCGGAAACCTCGGCGGCAGGCATAAGAATTTCGGAAAGCGTTACGCGATAGTCCTCAAGGAATACAACGGACAGCTTTTCACGAAGAACGGGATCGTGCTTGATTTCCTCGCCGATACACCAGATCATCTTGATGATCTGCTTTGCGATATAGTAACCCGGCGCCGCTTTAGACGCAAAGATGTAGGTTTTGGGAACAAACGGAGCGTTCGGGTTCTGCTTGAGGAAGTTGTAGTCCGCGAGAATGTTCATAGCGTTGAGCTGCTGGCGCTTGTACTCGTGCAGGCGCTTTACCTGAACGTCGAAAATGCTGTCAAGGTTGAGCTTAACGCCCGCCGACTTTTCAACGAACTGCGCAAAACGCTCCTTGTTTTCTCGCTTGATCTTACCCAATCTTTCGAGAACAGACTTGTCGTTTGCGAATACCTGGAACTTGATAAGCTCCGAGGCGTCCTTCTTGAAACCGTCGCCTATGCACTCAGTGAGCAGATCGGTAAGACCCTTATTGCTCTGGAGCAGCCAGCGGCGGTATGCGATACCGTTTGTGACGTTCTTGAACTGGTGGGGCTTGTCGAGGTATTGGAGACGGAAAACGTCGTCCTTGATGATCTGCGAGTGCAGCTTGGAAACGCCGTTTACGCTGTGCGAAGACGCAACGCAAAGGTTCGCCATGTGGATTTTGCCGTCCTGAACGATTGACATTTTAGCGACCTTGTCTTCGTCGCCGGTTCTGTTTCTGATATCCTCGCAGTAGCGGCGGTTGATCTCGCAGATAAGCTGATAAATTCTCGGGAGGATTCTCTCTATCAATCCCTGATCCCACTTTTCGAGAGCTTCAGCCATAACGGTGTGGTTTGTATACGCGAACGTATTCGTAACGATATGCCAAGACTTATCCCAACCGTATCCGCACTCGTCGAGCAGTATTCTCATAAGCTCGGGGATAGCCAGAGTGGGGTGAGTATCGTTGATATGAATAGCCACTTTCTCGTGGAAGTTGTCGAGACTGCCGTAAACCTTCATGTGGCGCATTACGATATCGCCTATCGAAGCCGCGCACATAAAGTACTGTTGTCTAAGACGGAGCGCCTTACCCTCCGCGTGGTTATCGTTGGGGTAGAGCACCTTGGAAATGGAGTGCGCAATATTGTTAGCGCCGAGCGCGCTCGCGTAGTCGCCTGTGTTGAACGACGCCATATCGAACGACATACTCTCTGCGCTCCAAAGACGGAGCTTGGAAACGCCCTTGCTGTCGTAGCCCGAAACGTACATATCATAAGGAACAGCGCTTACGCTGTTGTAATTTACATATTCGAGACTGTGGTAATTCTCGTCCCACTTTTCCTGTATATGACCGTCAAAGCGCACCTCGACAGCCTGATCGGGAACCGGTACTAGCCACGCGCCGCCGCCGGGAAGCCAGTTGTCGGGGAATTCGGTCTGCCAGCCGTCTACGATCTTCTGCTTGAAAATACCGTACTCATAACGGATAGAGTAACCCGTAGCGGGATAATCGCAAGTAGCCAGACCGTCCATATAGCAAGCCGCCAGACGACCAAGACCGCCGTTTCCGAGACCTGCGTCCGGCTCTTCGTCGTATATTCTGTCAATCTTTATGCCCAGCTCATCGAGAGCCTTCTCCGCCTCGTCCTGCATCCCGAGGTTATACAAAGAGGTCTTGAGCGAACGCCCCATCAGAAACTCCATCGACAGGTAGTAAACCTGCTTTCTGCCCTTGGAGTTGCAGTCATGCATAAAATCGTGGCGCTTTTCTTTCATATGATTTACCACGATAGTAGATAATGCGCGGTAAATCTGAGTGACCGAAGCCTCCTTTGCGTTTGTGCGGTAATCGTACTCCAGAATGGTTTTGAGCTGTTTAAGCAACTCATCCTTGGATAACGGTGATTTCATAAATATTATACCCCTTTCTATTGTGTCTTTTCATAACAATACACTTATATTATACACTTTTTCGGCAGAAATTTCAAGAGAAAATGGCGATTACTGTAAGATAAAACAAAAAACATATTGAATATTTGTGACTTTGCACAACTACTGTCGATTTTTTTCCGGTTTTGTGATTAACTTGCACAGCTCTTACACAAAAAACCGAAAATGTCTATTGTTTTTTTGCGAGATAATAATCGTCGTCGCGCTCATAATACGGACAGTCGTAGTTTACGCCTTGCAGAAAACGGTACATCTCGTCCTCGTCCAGATTGACCAGACAGGTGTAGTAGCCGCATTCCTCGTCATATACATAATTTACACATTCGTCACAGTTTGTCGTCAAAGCTCTCTCTCCTTTCACGTGTTTATTCGGAGTACCCCAATTCGCAGGTATATACAAACTCAACCGTATCGCCGTCTGACAGCTCATACGATCCTGCCGACATCTGCGGAACGGAGCCGTTTACGCGGTACGTCCAGCCGCTTTCGCTCCCGAATCCGTACTCGTAAACAAAGCCTATACCGCGAACGTAAACGCCGTAGGACGAGCCTGTGTAGTCAACGCGTAGTTTACGGTCGCGCGCCGCTTCGATCAGCGCGTCAAACGCGGTCGCGCCTTCGGGCAGTGATATCTCGTCAAGCGGCAGTATTATGCCGTCCTCGGGGATCACGGACAGCGGATTTATGCTCTCGTTAATGTCTGCGAGACGCTCCAGCGTACTTGTGCAGTCCGCGCCGACACGCACAGTTATTCCGTTTTCGGGTGTTTCTGCATAGTATTCCTCGGGCGTTCTGATATTCAGCAGCCATGTCGCTGCCGATAAAATTAGCAGTATTATCCCTGCCGCTGCGGCTTGCTTTCCGCGCTTGGCAATGGCTGTTATCGGCACTGCGATTCCGATAACCCCAAGCACCGCCGAAATGATAAGCTTGATATGAAAGCCCGTTACGGTAGTTTTCGTTTCGGAATATTGCTCCGGCGTATCGTCGGAAACGCTTTCGTGGTTATCGCTCGTATCGGGTTTGTTCTGCGCGGTATTCCTCGGCTTGTCGAACAGCAGCTCGTCGCGCTCCGCGAGCGACAGCGCGGTGAACGCCTGCAAAGCCTGAACCGTCGCCATTTTATTGTTTTTTCCGCCGATCTCGTGAGCGAAACCGCCGTCCTCACATCTGAATTTCAGCAGCGCTGAGACCGCATTGTCAAGGCGTTTGTCATCAATGCCGACCGCCGTGAACGCGATAACAGCCTGCGCGGTGCTCTCGCTGGTTTCGCTGCTCAGCGAGAGAAAACCGCCGTTATCCCGTTGTAACTCTGACAGCGCGGAAACCGCTTTGTAAAGTGCGCTGAGAACGTTTTCATCATCTCGGAGCGGGGCAAGCGCGGTTATCGCGGCGGCGGTAATATCCGAGTCCGCAGAGCTGCCGCGCAGCGCAAATCCGCCGTCGGGGAGCTGCCGCGATATGATGCCCTCAGCGAGCTGCAAACGCGTATATACCGTGTTGTTATCAGGCTCGAGAGCGCTGCAATTCGCCGCGGTGAGCGCCCATATCCAAGCGTTCAGACCTTGCCTGTCAAGGTCTGTATTGCAATACGCGGCTGCGTTTATCAGCTCGCGCGGATACTCGCCGAATGCTGCAAGCACTATCGCCGTGCGCTGAAGCTCGGTCGGCGTTACAAAGCCGTCGGAATTCATAAGCTCCTCCGCCGAATTAAGTGCGCTCTCCACAAACTCCGAGGAATTCTCCGCACCGTACAGCCGAGCGTGGCAAATCGCCGTCCAATCGGCGATGCCCAGCTTTAAACCGTCATAAAAATCGTTAACATCACGTTCGTTCATATTCAGCTCGAAAAGCTCGCGGACGATATCGGCGCTGTCGACGTTGTCGGCGGCGTGCGCCGTTATGCAGAATACGGTTTGCACCGCGATGATTACCGCAATGCAAACCGCCTTGATTGATTTTTTCATTTGTTATTATCCGCGCTTACGGGAAATTGCCAGAATACCCGCCGCGATTACTGCTGCGCCAAATACAGCCGCAACGCTTTCAACTCCCGTTTCAACGTTTGCAGGTGCCTCGGGAGTACTCGGAGTATCGGGTGTTTCGGGAGCGGTCTGCGCGTTTTTAAGCGCGTTTGCCGCATCGTCAAGCTCGCTCTGAGCCGCGCCGAATTTGCCAAGTGCCTCGACCGCCGATTTGTATTCGGGGAGAGACTTGTCCGCCTGCGCCGCGGTCTTTATCAGCTCCGCCGCGTTGACTGCGGGTACGAGAGCCGCCGCGCCGCCCCAGCTCGAGTTGTCCTGGCCGAGATCCGCGCCGTAGCCGTATACCGTAAATCTGTACTCCAGAACATCGCCGTCGGCGGGCTCGTAACCGCTTATGCCGACTTGCGCGTACTCGCCGTTAAGGAAGTAGCTCCAACCGCTTTCGGAAGTGTAGTCGAGCGCCGTAAGCTGTCCCTCGGCGTTCCTGCCCGTCATTTCGGGGCATGCCGCCTTGATCTCCTCGGGCACGTCCGCGCCGTTGTCAGCGTCCTTGAACGCGGTGATGTAGTCGCCGTATTCGCTTTCTGTGACCGTCACCTCAGCCGCGCGTTTTACCACGTCGATACCACTTTCCCCTTCGTAAAACGGCACGGCGACGGGCTCAACGCAAACGCCCTGACCTATCGTCGACTTTACTGCCGCAAAGTAGACCGTTCCCTTTTCCGTGGGCTGCGCGAACGCGCACAGCGAGGTTGCCGCAGCAGTCGCCGCAGCGGCGAATACTGCAAGAATTTTTGCCTTTTTCATCATTATTCCTCCGATAATTTTATTTGACGGTTTCAACTGACAGGTCTTCCGACTTACGGTTAGCGCGTTTGTGCCAAGCCTTCCCACAGCTTTCGCCTCAGTGACCCGAGCCTTCGCCCTATGACATAAACGCAACCGTTTCACGGCAGCGGGGACTGTCACGGATTTTCACCGTGTTCCGTGATCTCTTGATATATCACATTGTCGCGCTGATTTTTCCGCCGAAATATATTATAGTACTTTTTCCCGATATTGTCAATAGGCTAATCTCTGTCGGAGGACTTGGGTATGCTTGCGTAGCCGCTGTCAAACGTTATTATACAGCGGCAATTCGGGTGATTTATCCGCAAAAAACGTGTTATCTCCTCGGTGAGCGCTGCTTCCTCGAGACCGCTGTCGGGCGGAAGAACGCAGTCGAATATCACCTTTTCTCCCTCGGGACAGCGCACCACGCGTATATCGTGGATGGAAACGCGCTCGTCGATTTTACCAACTATCTCGTTAAGCTCGGCGTTTAACTGCCCCGCGGAGCCGCCCGAGACAATCGGATCGGGATGAACGAGCATATTCATACCCTCGCGGAGGAAGTCGCGCTCTATTACGTCAATAATCTCGTGGCAGTCCAAAAGCGACATTTCGGCAGGCACCTCGACGTGTACGGAGGCGAATTGTCTTCCGGGACCATAGTCGTGTATCATCAGATCATGAGTACCGAGAATTCCGTCGTAGGACAGTATTTTTTCACGAATGCTCTCAACAAGCTCAGCGCTCGGAGCTTTGCCGAGAAGCGGGTCGAGCGCGTCTCTTACCAGGCCTATTCCGCTGTACAGGATAAACACCGCGACTGCTGCGCCCATAATACCGTCCAGCTCTACGGAGCAGAAATGCGATATCACCAGCGCCGCGAGCACCGCGGATGTGGAGATTACGTCGTTGCGGCTGTCGGCAGCGGCGGCGGATAGGGTCTCGGAGCTTATAATTCTCCCAATCTTTCGGTTGAAGAACATCATCCAAAGTTTTACCAGTATCGAGACGGAAAGCACTGCAAGCGGCGCGATACCGAATTCAACCTCGGCGGGGGTGATTATCCTGATGATACTGTCGCGCAGCAGCTCCGCGCCTATGACCAATATCAGCGCAGCGACGATAAATCCCGCGAGGTATTCGTATCGCCCGTGACCGTAGGGGTGCTCCGCGTCCGCGGACTTTTCGGAGAGCTTGAACCCAATAAGGCTTATCACTCCCGATGAGGCGTCGGAGAGATTGTTGACCGCATCGGCGGTCACGGAAACGCTGCCCGAGATCACGCCCGCAAGGAACTTGCCGATGCACAGAAGCATATTGCATACAATGCTCACCTTGCCAGCCATTTTTCCGTATGCCGAGCGGACGGCGGGAGTCTCAATGCTGCCGCCGTCCTTTATAAATAATTTTATCAGTAAATTTGTCATGACTATTCCCTATTTAAAAGCAAGTTTCGCGCCGCCCGTCATGTTTTCGGTCTGAATAACGCGTCCGAATATCTGCCCTTAAAGCTGCATGTTACATTAAAACATGTCTGCACAGCTCTGCGCCCTCGGCGAGTATGCGGTTTATTTCGGCAATCTCCTCCGCGCTCCATTCGGGCGTGTACGAATGGTGTTTCATGGTGGGGAGATTGCAGCCGAAAAACAGCTTGTCGTAAATGGCATTATAACGTTTATCCTCGCCCGAAAATTCCAGACCCGCCGTCAGCGCGAGATCGGAGATAATATTCCACTTTTCGACGATCTCTTTGCAGTCAAGCGTTTCGGCTGTCACAGTGATATTATCCAGATCGTAAGGTGTAATTCTGTATTCCAAATCAATGCCTTTTGTTTTCGCATACGACGTCAAATTAAACAGATTTGTGAAAACAAGTATATCTTTTTTATCGTCAGTCAGAAAAACAGACTCGTACTCGGCATTCCAAATCAGAAAAAAACGCCTTCCGCTTACTGTTATCTTTACTATAAAAATAATATTCGTCCACCTTGTTGATCTATTATATATTTATATATTCGCCCTAGCCTCGTTGAGTATCCTCGCATATTTTTCCATCTGTACGCGCGAGACTACCACGTTACGGTCATAGCACTCGAGAAAATGCAGCAGCTCCTTGCTGCCGAGACAAACATAGTCGCTTTCGCGGAGATTGAGCTTTAGCTTTGCGTTGCTGCTTGAAAAATACAGTACCGTATCGATCCAGACGTCCTCGCCCGCCGCGTTTAGTATGCTCTTGACGATATCGCGTTGACGGCGCATCTGCTTTATCGGATTATCCATTTCCTGCGAGGTGTTCTTGCCGCCGCGGTAGTACTTGCGCTGCTCCCATTTGTCGGCTTTCCAGCTGCCTTGAATGGTACCCGAGTGATTTTTCACTTCGACTATTATCAATCCCTTGTGACTGATTATCAGCATATCCAGCTCCGAGCGTCCGCGCTTGTACCGTACGGGGAGATTGCAGAAGATGATATTATTTCCGCCCAGATGACGGACGGTTTTGTAAAGATCGCGTTCGCCGCGTCTTCCGCTGTTCAGTACATTATATCGCCGCGCGAGCAGCATATAACCGACGTTGCATAAAAAGATAAGTCCGATAGCAACGACCGCCGTGATTTTCGTTTCGTACAGCTTCAGCAGCACGAATGCCGCGAGCAGAAGCACGGGCATAACGCCGCACACCACCTGCGATATAAGCAGAACGACGATCTTTTTATTATTGGTATTTTTACACCGAATAACCTTATTCATTAAAACCCCTTTGCATACCGACCGAATAAAGCGCGGCTTTTTCGGCGTGAATTAACGTTGTATCGAATACGGGCAGCGGCGAACAGTCCGCGTTTATAAGCAGTCCAATCTCCGTGCAGCCTAGAATTACTCCCTCCGCGCCCCTTTGTTTTAAGCAGCCGATCACCCGTATATATTCGTTCCGTGACGACTGTGAAATTATCCAGTGGCAAAGCTCGTCATATATCACATTATTCACGATTTCAACGTCGATGTCGTCGGGAATAAGCACGTTTATTCCGCGAGCTGTCAGATGCTCCTTATAAAAGTTCTGGCGCATAGTGTATTTAGTACCGAGCAGCGCCGCCGTTTTCACTCCCGAGGAGATAAGCGCATCCGCGGTCGCGTCGGCTATGTGCATTATCGGAAGGTCAATACGCTCGGATATCTCGGGGACGACCTTGTGCATCGTATTGGTGCAGATAACGATAAAGTCCGCGCCCGCTCTCTGCAAATTCAGCGCTGCTGTGCCGAGAATTTCCGCGCTTTTCGCCCAATCGCCGTTTGATTGACACTCTTCGATCTCCGCAAAGTCCAAGCTGTATATAAGTATTTTAGCCGAGTGCAGACCGCCTAGCTCGCGGTTTACCGTTGCGTTAATAATTTGATAATACGTGACGGTGCCTTCCCAGCTCATTCCGCCTATCAAGCCTATCGTTTTCATCATACGTTGAACCTGAACAGCGTAACGTCGCCGTCCTGCATTACATATTCCTTGCCCTCGAGCCGCACCAAGCCCTTTTCTTTAGCCGCCGCCATAGAGCCGCAGTTCATAAGGTCGTCAAACGAAACGATCTCGGCGCGGATAAAGCCCTTTTCAAAGTCGGTGTGTATCTTGCCTGCCGCCTGAGGAGCCTTTGTGCCCTTTGTTATAGTCCATGCGCGTACCTCGGGGGTGCCCGCGGTGAGGAACGATATCAGACCTAGCAGCCGATAGCCTGTCTTGATTATACGCGACAGTCCCGAGCTTTCGAGGTGCATATCCGACAGGAACATCTCCTTATCCTCGTCGGGCATATCGGCGATCTCCGCTTCGATCTGTGCGCAAATCGGCAGCACCTCGGCATTCTCTTCCTTGGCAACGGTACAGACCGCCTTGTATTCCTCGTTGTTTTCGATATCGCCGGTGAAGTCCGCCTCGGACAAATTCGCCGCGTAGATAACCGGCTTGTTAGAGAGCAGAGGAGTGTCGCGGAGCATGGAACGCTCCTCATCGGAGAAATCGTAGCTGCGGGCGGACTTGCCGTTCTCGAGATGAGCCTTCAGGTTCTCAAAGAAGTCGACCTCTGCCTGCGCGGATTTGTCGCCCTTGAGCATCTTTTTCGCGCGGTCGATACGGCGCTCGAGTATCTCCAGATCGGAGAATATAAGCTCAAGATTTATGGTTTCGATATCGCGTGCCGCGCCTATGCTGCCATCGACGTGAATGATGTTGTCGTCGTTGAAGCAGCGGACGACGTGAACGATAGCGTCCACCTCGCGGATGTTCGACAGGAACTTGTTGCCCAGTCCTTCGCCCTTTGAAGCGCCTTTGACAAGCCCGGCGATGTCAACGAATTCCAGCGTAGCGGGGGTGAACTTTTCGGGATTGTAGATCTTCGCCAGAGCGTCCAGACGCTCGTCGGGTACGGAAACGATACCGACGTTCGGTTCAATAGTGCAGAACGGATAATTCGCGGATTCCGCACCCGCGTTTGTAAGCGCATTAAAAAGAGTGCTCTTGCCGACGTTCGGCAGACCCACCATTCCAAGTTTCATATATTTCAGCCTTCCTTTATTTTAATCACACCTTATATTATATCATATTGCTATGGAAATTTCAAGTGGTACGCTTGGCATAATTTACGAAATATTCATAAAGTGCGGCAGTTCACAACGAGTCGCCGCACCGAGTTTTATTTTCCTTTGCGCTCCTTTATCCGTTTTTCCGCTATTCCGTAGCCGAACGCTATGCACAGCAGCGTAACGCCGAAACCGATAAACAGGAGCGTTCTGCCCATATTACCGATACCGCGGAAGTCGAACAGGAACAGCTTTGCCGATGACAGCAGCGCAAGCGCCAGCCCGAACCGCCTTAGCAGCGCGTTGAGCCGTTTAAAGCCGATAATTATCCACAATGCCGCCGCTACAATATAAATTATGCTTATGATAAAGCTCGTGAACGTCACGTAATTGTTGGTGCCGAGTATCGTCGTCAGCGACATCAGCGCGTATGCCGATACGATCAGTCCGACCGCCTTGGAGAACTTCGGCGATCTGTCGCTTATCTGTATCGTCATATCCAGTACGGGGAGTACCGACGCTGCGTTCACCGCGATAGTCGCGATAATGCCCGCGATACCGAGCTCATGATTGCTGATCGATCGGTTCAGCGACTCTATGCAGTTCGCAAACAGCAAATTCAGCAGTCCGATTATATACAGGGTGAACGATGCCGCCATTCCCCAGCCGCGCATATATTTCAGCTTGCCGACGACAAATCCCAGTATCAGCCACGGCACGGTACACAGCAGCGCCGAAAACGCCGCTTTTGACGCGGGGTTTGTCCACACCTCGATCTCGCCGAACATATCCACAAGATATCGCATTATAATATCCGAGCAGAGCAGTCCCGCATTAAGGAACGCTGCGAAGGTATACATACGGAACATGGTGTTTTCGTGCTTCTTTTTAACGATAAACATCGCCATAATGCCAAACCACAATATAAGATTGATGAATATCGAAAACAGCCGCTGACTCATTTCACGGTTGAACAGCAGCATTCCGAAGAAGTGTATCTCGGCAAAGGCTATTAAAACACAGCCCCATGCGCGGAACAGCTTTCGTTCGAACATCAGTCCCGCGATAAGCACCGCCGCGGCAAGGATATGGAGCAGGATATACCGCATAAACAGCGCGCTTGTAATGTCGATAAGCGCCCATGTTACCGTTATAATTATAAGATTGAACAGCACCGTTGCCACAGTGCATTTATCGCCGAAATTCAGCGAAAATATAACCGAGATTACCGTGAAGACAACCGCTAGAACCAACAGAGCGATCCCCGCCGCAGTAATGCTTATTTCATTCATCAGCAGGCAATTCGCATATAATACCACCGAGGCAAGCATAATACACAGCATAACGTTTTTGGCGGCGGGCAGCTTTCCGTTTTCCTGTGCCGCGTCAAGCAGCAGTCCGCCTCCATAGCACACTGTGCAGCATATAAGGCACAGCAGCGAGGCAATTGCGGCGCACTCCGACGAGCCGACGGCGGCGAGATTTGTCGGGGGCACTCCCATCATGAACGTCTCGAGTATCGCCGCGATGATGCCCGTCGCATAAGCGGCGGTGTAACCGTTCCGTCTGGAAAGCACCGCGATCACACCATGCACAGCGACCAGATACGCCCACGACACGCAGAACTCCCCGTAACAGAAGTTGGCGAACAGCGGCAGCGCCGCGGATATCGACGTTACGATAAGCAGCCCCTGCGACTTGTACCTCGCCGACAGCAGAATGCCTGTCGCCGCCGCCCCGAGCCCCACGCCTATTGAACCGCCGCCGTTCAATATATGAAAGCCGTAATGTCCGATAAGCGAGCAGATAAACAACTCTGCAACGCCGCCGAAAATAAGCGCGTTCGCGAATACGGGCGAACCCTTGCGGTAGAACAGCTCTCCCGCGCCGAGCATTACCAGTCCCAGCGCTATCACCAGCGCCAGTCTCGCTCCGACGTGCAGAAAGCCCTCTGACGCCGCCGAAAACGCGATTATACCTATTATGATGAAAACCACGCCGATCTTGCTGAGAAGATTTATCCCGACGAACATCTCCCCGCCCGTAACCGCGCCCTTGGCTTGGGGAGGAGACTGTTGACAGTTTTGTTGATTATTGAAATTGTTATTGGGCTCGTTCATATTAACTCCTTATTTAAAAACGCAAGAGCCACCGCCTGCCACTGAACCTGCGGGCTCTAAAACTCCACACTTTATACTGTAATTGTAACATAATTTACACGACAATTCAAGTGGAAAAGAGAATTTTTGCGAACATTTTCATAAAAATTACATATTGAAAATATAAATAGCCCTTGACTAATTTGTAATTTTGTATTATAATAGATAAATGTAGATTATAAAATGGCAGGGTATGCCTGTCTGAATTCAGAAAAACAGAACGGAGTGAAAAACATTTGAAGAGTAAAATCACAAAGCCCGTGTTTTTTATCGTCTTTTTCCTGATAGTCGTGTTCACATTGCTTTCGACAATGGGTATACGCACCTATTACGGCGATATAAAAACCTCTTGGGTGTGGGGAATTGACGATATCAGATGGGGAATCGATATCCGCGGCGGCGTTAACGTAACGTTTAAGGCTCCCGAGGATTACGAAAGTGAAAACACCATCACCGAGGATGACCTCAACGGCGCAAAGTCTATGATAGAACAGCGCCTTGTCGGTAAGAACATAAACGACTACGAGGTGTATGTGGACGCGGCTACCAAGGCGATAATCGTACAGTTCCCGTGGCAGAGCGACGATACGTCGTTCGATCCCGAGCAGGCAGTGCGCGAGATCGGCGAGACCGCGCTGCTGACGTTCCGCGAAAAGCACGAAATAGACGAAAATGGACTTCCTAAGGGCGATACCAAGGACAAGATAGTCCTCACGGGCGCGGATGTTGAGAAGGCTTCCGTATGGTACAACAGCGAGGAAAAGCAGCAGGTAGTAAAGCTTGAGCTCAAAGAAAGCGGTAAGGAAGCTTTTGCCGAGGCTACCGAGCGTTTGAAGGGCGACACTATCTCGATCTGGATGGACGACACCTGTATCAGCTATCCGAAGGTAAATGAGAAGATCAACGACGGAGTGGCGTTTATTTCGGGCAACTTTACGGGTTCCGAGGCTTCGGAGCTTGCGAATAAGATCAACGGCGGCGCGCTGCCGTTCAAGCTTGAGATCGACACGCTGTCTACCATCTCGCCTATTCTGGGTATCGGTGCGCGTGACGCTATGGCTCTTGCGGGACTTATCGCGTTTATTATAATCGCGATATTTATGATAGTTTACTACCGCTTGCCCGGCTTTGTCGCGGTCATTGCGCTTACGGGTCAGGTTGCAGGTATGTTCGCGGCTATCACGGGCTTTTTCGGGTTTAACAACGCCTCGTCGCTTACGCTGCCCGGCATCGCGGGTATTATCCTGTCGATAGGTATGGGCGTTGACGCTAATGTTATTTCGGCGGAGCGTATAAAGGAAGAGCTTAAGGCGGGGCGCACCATTGACGGCGCTGTCAAGAACGGCTTCCAGAGAGGCTTTACGGCTATTCTCGACTCCAACCTTACTGTTATAATCGTGGCGCTTATCCTTATGGCGGTGTTCGGAACGTGGTTCGGCGCTACGACCGAGGGTACGGTTTACTCGTTCGGCTACACGCTGCTCGCGGGCGTTATCATGAACTTTATCATGGCTTGTTGGGCAACTCGTCTTATGACCGTTTCGCTCTCGAAGTTCAAGTGCTTCAGAAAGCCCGCGCTGTTCGGCGTTTCCAAGGCGGAGCTTACGGGTGATACCGAAACGGGCAAGGATACCGTTCAGAACATCAACGTAAAGGCTAAGACCAATGTTGATTTCGTAGGCAAGAGAAAGATATTTGTTATTATTTCCGCGGCGCTTATCGCTGTGACCGTGCTCTGCACGTTCATTATCGGAGTAAACGTGGATATCCGTTTCAAGGGCGGTACTATACTGACGTACTCCTATTCGGGAGCGATAGATACAAACGATGTGAAGTCGACCGTTGAGGCGCTTGGCACTCCCCGCGCTACCGTAACGACGGGAACGAGCTTTACGGGCGGTCTAAATACAATCGTAATATCCTTTGCTCAGGACGAGAAAATGGACGACGATATGCTGCAGAAGGTGACTGCGGGTCTTATTCAGGCATATCCCGACAACACTATCGACAGCGTAGACACGACCAACGTTTCCGCGTCCTCAGGCTCGCAGTTCTTTGTATCCTGCCTTATCGCGGTAGTTGTGGCGTTTGTGCTGCTGGTCGTATATATCGCGTTCCGATTCAAGAAGATTGGCGGCTGGAGTGCGGGTATCATTGCGATATGCTGTCTGCTCCACGACGTAATACTCACCTACGCGGTGTACGTGTTCACGGGAATGGCTCTCGATTCCAACTTTATGGCGGTTATCCTGACGCTGCTCGGCTACTCGATCAACAACACGATCATCATCTACGACAGACTTCGTGAAAACCGCGCGAAGCACGGCGGCAAGTTGTCCGACCGCGAGCTTGTAAATCTTTCAATAAACCAGACGCTCTCGCGTTCGATCATCACCACAGCAACTACCGTTACGGCAATGATCTCAATAGCGATTGTTTGCTCGGTACAGGGTGTTACTTCGATCCTGTCCTTTGCTGTGCCGCTTGCTATCGGAATGCTGGTGGGATTCTATTCGTCGCTCTGCATTGCGGGTCCGATCTGGATCTGGTGGCAGGAGCGCAAAAACGCAAAGAAATCTCCAATGGCTAAGTCCGCTAAGGCATAAGCCAACTTAAAACTTGACCCGCTGTCTGAAAGGACGGCGGGTTTTCGCATGTTGGAATAAAGAACTTGCATTTTAAAGAAAAATGTGGTACAATAAATTGTTAAGCAGTATTCTCTTAATGCAATAATATTAATTCTTGACGAAGTATAGACAAGATTTTGCCTAGTATAAGTAATTTGTACTCATTGACAGGTGCGAGATCGGCACAAAGATGTCTACACATAGATAGGGAATCAGTATAACAGATGAGGTATAAGATGATCAACAACATAATTTTCGATATGGACGGCACACTCTGGGACAGTTCCGCAAACGTTGCCGCGTCGTGGAACGCGGCAGTCAAAGGGCTGTCCGATAAGCGGTTTACAGCCGAGGACATACAAAGTGTAATGGGTCTGCCTATGGACAAGATCGCCGAGAGGTTTTTTGACACGGAGGCTGAGGAGACACGGATAAAAATAATGGAGCGCTGTTGCGAGGGAGAAAACGTCTACCTCCGCGAACACGGCGGCGATATCTATCCCGATACCGTACCCGTGTTAAAGGAACTGTCAAAGTGCTGTCGGCTGTTTATTGTAAGCAATTGTCAGGCTGGATATATAGAGGCATTTCTCGACTACTACGGGCTGTGGGAATACATAAACGACCGTCTTTGCTGGGGAGACAACGAGCTGCCGAAATCTGAGAATATCCGCCTTATAATGAAGAGAAACGGTATGGAAAGCGCTGTTTATGTCGGCGATACGCAGACAGATTGCGATAGCACATATGCCGCGGGGGCGAAGTTTGCGTTTGCCGCTTACGGCTTCGGGAGCGCCGACCGCTATGACATAAAGCTGAACAGGCTTTCGGATCTTCCCGAAATATTGAAAAAAATGTAAGAATGAGATTGACAATCCAATGGTAATAATGTATAATAAATATGTGTGTGGCTGATTTTTTCAAAATATCGGAGGTCAAAGTGAAAGTTTACATCTACTCGGAGCTGCAAAAAAAGATTGCAAAAAGCGGAGTCGGACGCGCGATTTATCATCAGAAAAAGGCGCTTTCCGATTGCGGAGTAACGCTCGTCGACAGTGCAGAAGAAGCGGATGTCGTGCATATCAATACCGTGCTGCCGAATTCGTATCGATTAGCGAAAAAGCTGCGAAAGGCTGGCAAGCCGCTGGTTTATCACGCGCATTCAACAAAAGAGGATTTCCGCAATTCCTATATCGGCTCAAATCTTGTCGCATGGCTGTTCAAGCGTTGGATAATGAGCTGCTACACCAAGGGCGACGTTATCATTACGCCGAGCGAGTATTCAAAAGGTCTGCTCAGGGGCTATGGAATCAAAAAGGATATTTTCACAATTTCCAACGGCATCGATCTCGAGGATTACCGACGAGACGAGCAGGCGGGCAAAGAGTTCCGCAAGAAATACGGCTTCTCCGATGAGGACAAGGTGGTCATTTCAGCGGGGCTGCTGATAAAGCGCAAGGGCGTTCATGATTTTGCAGAGATTGCGCGCCGTCTGCCGCAGTATAAGTTTATATGGTTTGGCACAGCAAATCTGAAGCTTGTAGGCAGAGAGGTAAGAAACGCCGTAAAGAACGCGCCGAAAAATCTTACATTCGCGGGTTATGTGGACAAGCCCGCGTTACAGGCGGCGTTTTCGGGCAGCGATTTGTTTCTGTTTCCGACGTATGAGGAGAACGAAGGTATAGTAGTGCTGGAGGCACTGGCGATGAACATACCCGCGCTGCTGAGAAATATTCCCGTATATAACGGTTGGATATCGTCGGAGAGCGCGTATCTTGCCAATAATACAGACGATTTTGTACGGCTTACCGAGGATATTCTCGAGGAGCGCGTACCATCGCTTGTTGAAAACGGATACGAGGTCGTGCGCTCACGCAGCTTTGCCCGGACGGGCAGACAATTAGCCGAAGCATATGAACGGGCGGTTCAGATATGTAAGGGACAGGCGAAATAAAGTCACAGTGTAAAATTCGCAATGTGGTGAGACTGCTGTAATGGAGCGAAGCGGAATGCAGGCAGTTTCACCGCAGGTAGTGCACACGCAGCAAAGAGACGAATTCACAGTTTTTAATAAGGTGAGAAAATGGACGTTAAAGAGAACAAAATGGGTATAATGCCCGTGCCCAAGTTGCTGATAACAATGTCGCTGCCGATGGTTATTTCGATGTTCGTGCAGGCGATGTATAATCTTATTGACAGCATTTTCGTGGCGCAGATAAATCAGGACGCGCTTACGGCGGTGAATATGGCATTCCCGATGCAGTCGCTGATGATCGCGTTTCAGACGGGGCTGGGTGTTGGAATGAACGCGCTTGTATCGCGGTTGCTCGGTGAAAAGAAACCGCAGGAGGCGGGCAGAGCTGCGGTTCACGGACTGCTGCTGACGCTGGTGAATTATCTGATATTCCTCATCGCGGGACTTACGCTGCTGCCGATCTTCTTTAACGCGCAGAGCAATGTCGCTGCGGTGGTGGATTACGGTATCGAATATCTTTCGGTAATATGCTGTTTTTCGTTCGGATTGTTTTTCCAGATATGCTTTGAGAGATTTTTGCAGGCCACAGGCAAAACAGTGTATTCTATGATTATGCAGGGTGTGGGCGCGTTTATAAATATCTTCCTTGATCCGGTATTCATCTTCGGAGTGGATATGCTCGGCATACCCGCAATGGGCGTTCGCGGCGCGGCGATAGCGACCATACTTGGACAGTGTATTTCCTGCGCTATCGGAGCGTTTTTGCACTTCAGACTTAATCATGATCTTAAGCTGAAATTCAAGGGCTTTAGACCCGAAAAGTCAATGATAAAGAAAATATACGCCGTCGGTATTCCATCTATTGTGATGAGTGCGCTTATGTCGGTAATGACATACTGTATGAATATGATACTTAAGGGCTATGAGGATGCTGCTGCAACGGCGTTCGGCGTATACTTCAAGCTCCAGAGTTTTGTGGTAATGCCCGTTTTTGGTATGAATAATGGAATAGTGCCAATAATAGCATATAACTACGGGGCGCATAAGGGCGAGCGTATAACCAAAACGATCAAGCTCGGAATTGTCTACGCGACGGCGACTATGCTTGTGGGGCTGCTTCTGTTTCAGCTTTTGCCCGAGTTCTTTCTGTCATTCTTCAAACCCGATGAGGAGCTTGTAAGGGTGGGTATACCGGCGCTGAGAACGCTGTCGTTCTCGTTCCTTTTCGTGGGCGCTTCGATAGTTATGACTTCGGCATTTCAGGCGCTTGGAAATGGCGTTTGGAGTTTGGCGGTGTTCGTGGTGAGACTTCTCGTGCCCGCGCTCCCGCTGGCGGCGGTGCTCGGAATGATCGGTGGTACCGCAGTGCTATGGGCGGCGCTCCCGATAAGCGACCTGTGCGGAGTGATACTTTCGACAGTACTCATGAGGAAAATGTACAAAAACACTATCAGACCGATGACGGATAATTCGATTGAAAATAGCATATAAGGAGGTTTTTATGGCAGTATTGACGGTAACGGCGGAAAATTTCAAAACAGAGGTGCTTAACAGCGAAAAACCTGTTCTGTTGGATTTCTGGGCGACATGGTGTCCGCCATGTATGATGCAGTCGCCGATAGTTGACGAGCTCGCGAAGGAGCGCTCCGACATAGTTGTCGGGAAAGTGAATACCGACGAACAGCCCGAGCTTGCGGCGGCGTTTGAAGTGGAAAATATTCCCACGCTTGTAGTAATGCGCGGCGGCAAGGTAAGTGCTCGTTTGGTCGGACTTCACACAAAAGAGCAGATACTTTCGGAGATCTAATAAAAAATGCCCGGGAAACACAATTTCTCGGGCATTTTTTATTAGATGTTCTTTGTGCTTTTGACAATCTTCTTACTTCAGCCGCTCGTAACGCCTCCGCATCGGCGGCACATAAGCAGCTTGATGCCGAGCTGCGAGGAATTGGCGGAGTTGACGATAGCGTCAACTTGCATTATGGTTAGATCGTTGCATATGATATCAATCGGTGTGACAGTTCTCCATTCTCGTTTCTATTTCGGTGATCGCCTGCCCGTAAAGCTCGGTCCAGTTACCGTTTTCTACGGTTTTCTGTATTATCTCGACGCCCATGAGCCGCAGCAGATCAAGCTTTGCGGGGTTACGGTGATTTGGCGGGTTAAGCTCGAAGAACACCGTTTTACCAACTTTTGAGGTCTCGCGCTTTTTGCGGTTGAGCAGCCACCACATATCGCTTTCCGCAAAGCCGAAGCCGTAACCGAGAACATAAACGTCGCCGAGTATAAACGCTTCCGTCCAACTCTTTATCTCGGGCGGTTCGCCGCTGCCGCGCGCTATGGAATAGTACACACCGCGTTTTTTGTTGAACGCGAGCATCTTCCCGAGCAGCAGACCGTAGTAGTAATGACCGAGCACCATGGAGTCGGGCTTGCGCGCCTCTCCGTGGATATGCCATATCTTACGCTCTTTTCCGAGATACTCAAAGCTGTTGTATGTATGGAGCATAAGGCTTGCCTCACAGCGGCTTACCTCGTCCGTGTGACGCTGCATTTTTTTGAGAGCGCTCTCGCATATTTTATCCTCGCCGAGCGCGGCTGTTTCAAGCTCGTAGCTGTAATTGGTCGTCAAAATGTGGTCAAAATCCGACGCTAACAACCGCCTTAAAAGCTCCATCTGTTTCGGAGGCTTTTCCGTGCCGAGATTGCCGAGACGGTCCTTTTTTCTGCTGAGAGCCTCGTCGACCCTGTCGCGCGTAACCAATATCGCCTTTAGCGTTTCGGGACAGATGTATTCCTTTGCGTTTTCAACCCCGTATTCCTCCGCCATGGAATTCAGCAGCTGATCCCATGAATCGCTGTTAAACGCTCTGTTTATGCCGTTTCCCAACAGCAGTATCTGCGGTTTTCTGTTTTTCATTTTATCAACTCTTTTCAGATCACTATAAAATCGCGTATTCTCTCAAATGTGCTGTCGCCTATACCTTCTACTTCGCGTATTTCGTAAATGCTTGTGAAACCACCAAATATCTCACGAAATTCGATAATCGCGAGCGCCTTGTCCTCGCCTATGCCATCAAGCTGTGTAAACTCCGCGACAGTCGCGGTGTTTATGTTGACGATGATAAATTCGGGTAATGCGGGAGGAATTGACACAGGAGGTTCGACACTTGATATCGGAGGTTCGGTACTTTGTATCGGAGGTTGAATGCTTGATGATACCTGCGGCTCGCTTGTTGATGTCGGAAATAATGACGCGGTCGTTGATGTTGACATTGAAGAAGATGTATTTTCGATGGAGGATTGGATCACGCCGGAAATGACCGGAAAATACTTATCCCAATCCTCATCGGAAATATCCCATGGATTTTTTGTCGACTGTACGGGCTCAGAGGGCGGTTCGGACGTACTCTCCGTCAGAACTGACTGCATAACGGAAGAGTTGGCGGGCTCATCGGACGGCTCAATACTGTTCTCCTTCGGCACGGAGGGTTTGGACGTTGCGGGAAATGACACGGAGGTGCTTGACTGTGTGGAGGTCTGCGCGGGAGAATATGAATTTTTGGTTGACACAGCAGATGTTGTCGGTGATGTAGACACAGGCGTGTTTGTCATACTGTGCTTTGAAGTATTTAAAGATATGGTGCTGTTTGACGTTGTAAGTACAGGCACGTCGTTTTTGACGCGTGATGATATCGTCTCCGCGGCAGCCGCAACGACCGCACATCCCGCAAGAACGATACTTGTGTACTTTGCGGCGATACCGATATTTTTCATTTTCATGACCATACCCCCGAATATGACAAAAATAAAATAATTACACTTAAATTTTACCATATCCCGCGACAATTGTCAAGTAATGGAAAAATCCGCCCTGTTTTCCCAAAAAACCACAAATTTCTTACAGACACTTGACTTTTTACCTAAAATATGTTAAAATTGCCTTATAAGTATATTTCGGGCTTGTTGCGTAAATTAAGCGATTGATGCTGGGAAGTGACGACTACAGGGCGGTTTTTATAATGGAAATAGTTTTTAAGTATTTAAGTTAAAACTCAATTATGCAATTTGCTTAAAAAATTCGCTTTATTTTTAGTTAATGATAGCATTGATTTCCGTTAACATTTGCTGTATAATTAAACTGTATGAATATAAATCAGGGGAGGCTCGGATAATGCCGAAAAAACAAGTGACGATAGCCGATATCGCAAAAGCATGCGGCACAAGCACGGTGACTGTATCCAAGGCACTTTGCGGAAGAAGCGGCGTAAGCGAGGAGGTTCGCGCGAAAATTCGCGAGACCGCCGACAAAATGGGCTATGTTTCCACAAAGTCCGTTTCCAACAAGTTTGATGGGGTGATCGGCGTTCTTATCCCCAACAAGTTTATCAATCCGAACGGCTCATTTTACTGGGCGCTGTATAACGATATTTTAAAGCTCCTCAAAAGCTCGGGTATCTCCTGTATACAGGAGAACATCGGCGCTGAGGAGGAGAGTGCTCTTGCTGTGCCGAATTTGTTTTCCAACAACCGCATTATGGGCATTATCTCGCTCGGACAACTCAGTGTTCCGTATCTGCATATGCTGATGAACCATACTAATAATCTGGTGCTGTTGGATTACTATACGCCGAATATGGAGCTTGACTGCGTGGTGACGAATGGATATTTCGGCGGCTATAAGCTCACCGATCATCTTATCTCGCTCGGTCACAGAGACATAGGCTTTATTGGCACACGTACCGCGACTTCGAGTATCTTTGACAGATTTATGGGCTATTTAAAGGCAATGTTGGAGAATGATCTTCCGATAAATCCCGATTGGTTGATACCAGACAGACCGTCCAGCGGAGAGCGCTATGAGCGGCTGGAGTTCCCTGAAAAGCTCCCGACCGCGTTTGTCTGCAATTGCGATGAGACCGCGTTTGTGGCGATACGCGACCTGAAGGCGAGAGGTATTTCGGTGCCGCAGGACATCTCCGTTGTCGGCTACGATAACTATCTGATATCCGAGATATCCGATCCGTCTATTACAACGATACAGGTAAATTCGGAGGAAATGGCGAGAGAGGCGCTGAACGCGTTGTTTGAGCGGGTTGAAAATCCGTCCCGCCCCAAGAAAACGCGTATTCTTACCGGGAAGATCGTCGTTAAGGAATCCACGCGTTCTATCAAATAATCAAAACGGCTTGTCCGGTTCAGGACAAGCCGTTTTTTATTATAGCTTTAGCACAAAAAACCGCCGGCTGAGCCGGTGGAATCATAACCACGCGTGAAACGCGTGGTTATGATTCAAAGCTCGCCGTAAAACCAAAGCTCTCCCTCATAAGTATAATCTTCGTCAACGATGACCTCTCGGTAGCCGCGCTCGGACAGCACCGAAACTATATTTCGTTCCGCAAGCAGGGAACGCCCCTCTTGAATAGGAGTCCACGTTTGATACGGATCGTGTCTGTCGAAAAACGTGCTGTAATATTTTTCGTCATAGAATATCGTGATTTGCGAGCACCACAAATTCGGCATACATATCACTGTGACGACCTTGCAGAAACCGACATCTTCAGGTTTCTGCTTGATGAATCTTTCGGCGGCTTTCAGCCATTTTCGACAGAATTCTGTCTTGATTTTAGAGGAGGTCTTCGGATATTCTATAAACATATCGCTTGGTACTTTAAAACACTCGTACTCTCTGTCCGTATTTCTGCGCTCATAGGGAACAAAGCTCTCAATATTCCTAAGCATTGCGGCAAGCTTCCTCCGCTGTCCGCGCTGTTTCTTCTTGAAAAAATACGTCATAAACCTTGTGCCGCTTTACGCATTGTTCTTGCGGCGGCTGTAATATCGTTTTGCGCGACTACCGCCGAGACCACTGCCGCGCCGTTTATCCCGAGACCGTACAGCTTTCCGATATTCTCCGCGTTTACGCCGCCGATAACGACGAACGGGATAGATACCGCCGTGCGTATCTTGCAGATGATTTCCGGAGTGACGGGGCGCGTATCGGACTTTGTTCCCGTCGCGAATATCGCGCCTACGCCGAGATAGTCCGCGCCGTCCGCCTGCGCTTGGCGAGCCTCCTCGGGAAGCGCAGCTGAAACGCCGATGATCTTGTCGTTGCCCAAAATTTTACGCGCTTCCCTGCACGGGAGATCTTTCTGTCCGAGATGAACGCCGTCCGCGTCTGCGGCAAGGCAGATGTCTATGCGGTCATTGATGATAAGCGGGACATTTCTGGGCGCGGTGATTTTCTTCACGCGCATTGCGAGCTCATAAAACTCGCGCGAGGTGCAGTCCTTTTCACGGAGCTGTACCACCGATGTGCCGCCCTCAATTGCAAGCTCGACCGATCTTTCTACGGTATCGCTGCTCATTAGCCGCCTGTCCGTTACCAAATAAAGCGTATAGTCAATGTTTTTCTTTTCCATTTTATTCACCTCGTATATGCGCCGAAATTTCCTCGGCGCTCATTCCCGCTTTATCGAAAAGTCCTGTGCGGAAACAGCCCATATAGCGGCATGGGGGGGTATACTCCGAAAGCTCGCCGCATATTCCCATGAAAGCCGTGCCGAAAACAGCCGCCGAAAACGGGTCGCAGACCGCTGAAAACGCCGCTATAAGAGCTGTAGTCATACATCCCGCTCCAGTTACCCGTTTAAGTGCCGTGCATCCGTTGAGCAGTCTAGTCGCTTTATCGCCGTCGGTAATGAAGTCGGACGCACCCGTTACGCAGCATACGCAGTTGTATCTCAGCGCTGCATCGGAGGCGGCAGCAAGCGCCGTCCCCTCGTCGCTCGCGCCACAGTCGACGCCGTGAGCTCCGATCACGGAATAGCCTCCAAGAAACGTAAGCTCTGAGACGTTTCCGCGCACCGCCGATATCTTCACCTCGGAAAAAATCCTGCGAACCGCTGTCCTGCGGAACTCCGAGAGCTGTATGCCCACGGGATCGAGAACCACGGGAATTCCCTTTTGATTTGCCGTTATACCTGATTTGAGCATTGCCGAGATGTGACGTTCAGAGAGCGTTCCCATATTCAGCAGGAGCGCGTCCGCCTGCGCGGTGATTTCCGCCGCCTCGGCGGGGTCGTCCGCCATTATCGGCGACGCTCCCGCGGCGAGCAGCATATTCGCGGTATCGCCCGCGGTGACATAGTTGGTTATGCAGTGAACCAGCGGGCGCTTTTCTCTCAGTGCGGTTATCGCATCCGAAAAATCCTGTTGCAGAGACATTTTTTTCACCGCCCGTTTATACTTTATTTTTGACCGCATTGTCCCCGCCGAAAATCCTGTCTATGGCCTTGACGCGTTTCAGCGCGGTAACGAGCACCGCCGCTATCACCGTGCCGACCACGCAGGACACAAAGAACGGGTACACGAATCCGAACAGCGTAGCTTGTTCGTTGCCCATAATCAGGAACGCGATCGGATAAGACAGCGTACCCCCGATAACGGAGGTGCCGAAAAGTTCCCCGAGATACGCAGAAATAAGCCTGACAGCGAGCGGCTTTCCTTTAAGTATCCAATGGTGCATAGCGCCCGAAAGGAACGCCCCCGCCATAGACCCCGGGAACGCGAGCGGCGTGCCAAGCCCCGTGATATTGCGTATCAGCGCAGCGCAGAAGCCCGAGCCCATAGCCCACCACGGACCTAAGTACACGCCCGCGATGATGTTCACCATGTGCTGCACCGGTGAGCATCTTGCTCCCAGAAACGGGAACGAGAACATCGACCCCACGACCGCCAGCGCCGTCAGAAACGCCGCCATACAGAGCTTTCTTACACTTGTGTTTTTCATAATGATACCTCTTTCCGCACGGCAATATTTTCAGCCGCGCAATGCGTTACGGACAGAGTTTCCCCCTGCCGCCGGTCGATACTCAAAAGTATCCTCTCACCGCGAAACACGCGTTCCCTCGCTGAAAATATCACCGCAACGGCGCTCCCCGCGCGGCGTGTACCATATATCGGAGCATTAAGCTCCGCTGTTACCTTATTGCCCTCTGAGCTTATAACCCTTGTTTTCCCTGAGATCAAGACAGAGCGGTGAGATATATTCCTTGGCTTTGTATTCTTCCTTCTGACCGTCCATATTGCCGCCGACATATATCCGCGTTTTCGTAATCTCCGTATACGGCGCGAGCTTTTTTACATACCTCACCAGCGAATTATACGTCTTGACGGTGCAGTCGGGCGGCGGAATAAAATTTTTATCATTGTCGTAATAACCCGACGAAAGATACAACCGACCGCGGAAAATCTCCTTGCTGTCGTCCTTGATACGGGAAAAGCTCGCCTCGATAACGGTGTTTCCGCTCGGATTGTACAGCCAATTAAGGCGATTGCCGCCGTCAACTCTTTCAAAGTCGATATCTCCCGCTCCGGGAAGATAAAAGTACCAAAACGCCCTGTCGTCCTCGGTGATAATTCCGAGATCGCGGCTTTCCGAAAGCGCTCTTGTAGCAACGTCCTCGCGGACTATCGTACAGCCCATATCGAGCGCCTTTTGCGCCAACAGCAAAAAGCCGTTAAATTCAAGCCAATAGTTTATCTGTTTACTCATACGACCTCTGCTTTATTGACAACCGCATACATCATATGCGAAAACTCCCGCGACCGAATAAATAAGAAGGTTATTTCAACGGCGGGCTTATCGGTGCTTCTCAGATATTCCTCATGCTTTTTCAGGCTCCTAGGGATTTCTTTCATAACGCTTTCCTTATCAAAAAAATAGCTCACCCTGACTTCTTGAAATGCAAAAACGAAAGTATGCCTATCGGCAGAAAATATATGCACCAGAACACAAGCGCAATAACGCCGCCAATGCTTGTTCCGCCGTCGGACATTTCGCTGAAAGCTCCCGTCATTGGCATTATAAAGCAGCTGATAAAAAACGCTCCGTGTATCATCATCAGATATTTCAGCCATTTGTCCGCTCTGCTTTTCACTTTAATCGTCAGTCCGATAAAGAACGTGGAAAGAGACATCATTCCGTAGCCGAGCAGATCGTAACTGAATATCAGTCCGCCGCGTTTGAAGTCGAGTATTTTCAACGCCTGCTCGTTCATGTCGTCCAAGCGGACATTTGTCGTCTGCGCAAAATATACAAGAAAGATCAGCACAGCGTATACTGCGGAAAAGATCATTCCGACATTTGCCGCGACCTTATGCTCCTCGTCGCTTTCGTGATGAAAGCCCGCCGACATCATAATATATCCGATAGGTAAAAACATACAGACAAAGTATGATCCAAAGCTAAAGTCGGTTATCAGACATACGGCGAAAAGAAAAACAGTAACGGTAACGATAGCCGCACCGATTTTTGAGATCAATCTATTCATCAATATTTTCTCCTACTATCCTATTTCCGCAATAGCCTTTTGAATATCCTTGCTAACCAATTGACGCATACTGTCGGCATAACCGGAAATATTTGCTTTTTTCAGCGCCGAAATAATGTCGTTTTTTAATTCGGGTTTGTGCTTTGCAATCATTGGCAGCAGCTTAATGCATTGCCTTGCGGTGATCGGTTTAACGTCCGTTATATGTTTCAGATATTCGTCAATGATCTCATCGATCTTATTATCACTATCCCATTTAGAGTTACAGGCTATCAGCGTCAGTCCTCTTGTGCGGATATAGGATTTATCGCTGTCCAGCATATCGAACAGCTTGTCCATATACGAATAAACCTTATCGGAGTGCTCGCTTTCCTTCTGTAAGTCTTGCAGGGCGGCATATGCGGTGCGGTTGTTTTTATCAAGCAGCCGCTCAAATATTGCTTCAATACTTTCGGGCATAGTATACTCTCCTCATTTTTCCGAGCAGAACTTGACTTCCTTGCCCTCAAGTATCATATTTGTGGTACGCACGGCGCACATCTTTCCGCACATAGAACAGGTGTGGCGGTCGGCGGGAGGAGTGCTCTCGAAATAAGCGCGAGCCTTTTCGCCGTCGATAGCGATATCGAACATACGTTCCCAATCCACCGCGTGACGCGCCGCCGCCATTTCATTGTCCTTGTCGCGCGCGTGAGGAACGCCTTTCGCAATATCGGCGGCGTGAGCGGCGATCTTGGAAGCGACTATCCCCTCCTTAACGTCCGAAAGATCTGGCAGCCGCAAATGTTCGGCGGGAGTAACGTAGCACAGGAAATCCGCGCCCGAAGCCGCCGCGATTGCTCCGCCGATAGCTGAAGTAATATGATCGTATCCCGGAGCGATATCCGTAACGAGCGGTCCGAGAACATAGAACGGCGCGTTGTGGCAGATACGCTTCTGCAGCTGCATATTTGCGGCGATCTCGTTCATAGCCATATGCCCGGGCCCCTCGACCATTACCTGAACGTCCTTAGCCCACGCGCGTTCGGTGAGCGCGCCCAGTTCGATAAGCTCCGAGATATGCCCCGCGTCGGTGCTGTCGTCGATACAGCCGGGGCGGAGCGCGTCGCCGAGCGAGATAGTCACGTCATATTCGCGGAGAATTTCAAGCACCTCGTCGTAATGCTCGTAGAACGGATTTTCATTGCCCGTCATCATCATCCACGCGAACAGCAGCGACCCTCCGCGCGACACGATATTCATCTTGCGCGGATCGCGCCTGAACGCTTCGACGGCGCGGCGGTTGATACCCGCGTGAATGGTCATAAAGTCCACGCCCTCCTCCGCGTGAGTGCGGACGACCTTAAGGAAATCCTCGGCAGTGATCTCCAACAAGTCCTTTTCAAGATAACCGATAGCGTCATACATGGGAACCGTGCCGATCATAGCGGGCGATTTTGCGATAAGCTCGCGGCGGAACGTGTTGGTCTTGCCGTAGTTGGACAAGTCCATAATAGCCTCCGCGCCGAATTTTATCGACATATCCACCTTTTGCATTTCGAGATCGTAGTCCTTGGCGTCGCCCGAAATGCCGAGGTTGACGTTGATCTTAGTGCGCAGCCCCGAGCCGATGCCCTCCGCGGAAAGCGCGGTGTGGTTGATGTTCGCGGGTATGCACACGCAACCCTCCGCGACCTTGGCGCATATAGTTTCCGCGTCCGTATATTCCTTTTCGGCGACGGTTTTCATCTCGGGGGTGATTATCCCTTTCTTCGCCGCCTCCATTTGCGTTTTGTACTCTCTCATAATTTTTCCTTTCCCTATGTTAATTTTAAATTTCCCGAAACGTGAACAAAATGCACGATCAGGAACACACACGCCGTGATTGCAAGCACCGTGTTTTTTCGCCATAATCCGACAAAAAGATAGAGCAGCGGCGGAAGAGCCACGATAAATATCAGCATCACGGCGACGCTCTGATGACCCGTAAAATACAAAAACCAGCCCAAATAATTCAGCAATAAAATTCCCGCGGCTATACAGAAGAACAATCGTTCCTTTCCTGCGGCTGCCGAAAAAAACTTTGCTTCATTATGTACGATAAACGTCATAAGCACAATACATGATGAGCCTAGGACCTTCTCGCATATATTCAGAAAAACGGACGATTCCCGCATCTCCATGATCGGATTTGCACTAAGCTTAAACAGGGGCATAACCATATAAGGAATTTCCTGAAGCGCAAATATTATCAGCCCCAATACCCAGAACCCCGGATATTGACTGCCGAGAATCCTGACCCATTTAAACACAATCCATTCTCCCTTATATCTTATTCGATGCAAAGCTTCATATACTGTCCGTCCGTTCGCATATACGTGTGCTTTCCGATAATCGACCGCAGATTTTTTATTTCCTCTTGCGTGCCGCTTGCAAATTCCTGATAGCAAATCGTTGAATTCTCCGTATTGAGATCCTCATAAAAATCTCTTATCCAACAGCCGAATTCATCAAGCAGCTCCTCTAACGGATACTGCGAAATCTCCGCGGCGCTGCCGCCCTCTCCGAACTCTGGCTCCTGAACGAACGACAGCGAGGAAACATAGATAGTTTCGCCGTTGTCCTCGGTCTTGTAAATGCCCTCCTCAACGAGCGTGTAACCTGCTCCGCCGTACTTCGGCGCTTCAAAGCTCTTGATATCTTTCATAACGATTTCCTTTCTACTATAATATAATTGTCGGGTAAATCCATGACAGACCAGCCATG
>ERZ778511.550-NODE-550-length-34518-cov-4.013899_pt1 | contig 34518 bp, 35 predicted proteins | sample MGYA00510347_ERZ778511 | MGnify/ENA primary metagenome ERZ778511 (study PRJEB29527, sample SAMN07138967) | mouse gut metagenome | material: feces | host: mouse | place: China:Nanjing | collected 2016-01-25 ...
GTCATCGATCAAAATACGGCTGCCTGGTTTTTCATCCTCATATAGCTTAGGATAGGTAACAGATGCCCGCTCCGCGTTTCCCATCACGTCCCGGCAGGTGAGCGTAAACGTCTTTCCTGGTTCCAGCACGGCTTTTCCCTCTTCAAAAACGCCGGTACGGATTTCCGGCCCTTTCGTGTCCAGAAGGATTGCCACCGGCTTATCACATTGTTTTCGCAGTTTCTTCAGCATATCCATCCGCCTTCTGTGCTCCTCGTGGCTTCCGTGGGAAAAATTAAATCTCGCGACATTCATCCCCGACTCGATCAGGGCCAGCAGCACCTCTTCCTGATCGGTCGCCGGACCCATAGTACATACAATCTTCGTCTTTCTCAAAATCCTCATCCTCCTATCATTGATATGTATCATTGTTACATAGTTTATCAAATTTTTTCACTTTTGTAACTAAAAATTTAAAAAACTTGCACCTAAAATATCCAAATGGTATAATAATAGCAGTTCACACAATATTACGTAAATGGAGGAAAGTACATGGAAAAGAAGAAAGGATTACGTCTGGCTTTAAAATTGAGCCTGATGGTCGCTATCCCCATCTTACTCGTCACTTTGACCGGCATCTGCCTCGGTACGGTGAAACAGGGTCATCTATCCAGAAGCCTTGTAGAGCGGGAAATCAGCGGCATTGCAAGAAGCGTTCGCGAAGCCTATATGGGAATGAACGGAAACGAACCTTTTACACTAAAGGATGGAACCCTTACCAAAGGGGCAAAAACACTTACAGATAATTATGAACTGATCGATAAACTAAAAGCCGAACAGGATGTTGAACTTTCTCTGTTCTACGGCGATACCAGACTGCTTACGACATTGACGGACGAATCAGGAAAACGTGAGATCAATACGCAGATGTCCGACGAAGTCTACGCGCAGGTAAGCAAAGGAGAAGATTATTATGCCCGCGACTTGGAACTGTTCGGAACGACTTACGCCGGCTACTATGTTCCTCTATATCAGCCGGATTCTAACGAGATTGTCGGCAGTATTTTCTGCGGACGCAGCCAGCAGCAGGTATTTGGCGGCTTAAAGGATACCGTATTTTCGATGGCCGCGGCGATGCTCGGCATATTCGCCGTCACCTTTGTCATCGTCCTGTTCCTCGTCATCCGCATTATCAAAACATTGAACGGGGCCGTGACAAATCTGAACCATGTGGCAAAAGGTGTCCTAAATCTGGATATGAGCTCGTCCGTTCTAACCCGCGCCGACGAGGTCGGTGATATTGCGCGGTCTGTCCAAAGCCTGATCCATTCGCTGCGCGAAATACTGACGAATATTACAACTTCTGCCCAGGCACTTGATGAATTTTCAAATACGTTCTCCTCTTCGTTTGACGTCATTGCTAATTCGATCAACGATGTGAATACAGCTGTTGATGAAATCGCGAACGGCGCGACCGGACAAGCAGGTGAGACGGTGAACGCCAGTGAAAAAGTAAATGAAATGGGGCAGTCGCTTGATCAGACAGCGGCCAGCATCGAAACATTGAACCAAAGTTCAGGAAAGATGAAGGAATACAATAAGACAGCAGCCAAAAAACTGGAGGAATTGTATCAGATCAGCCAAAAGACAAAAGATTCTGTTCTCCTCGTTCAGGATCAGACAAATCTGACCAACCAGTCGGCACAAAAGATTCGCGAAGCCACCGAACTGATCACAGACATAGCCGGCCAGACCAACCTGCTATCCCTGAACGCCAGTATAGAGGCGGCAAGAGCCGGTGAAAACGGAAAAGGATTTGCGGTCGTTGCCGATGAGATCCGCCAATTGTCCGAACAATCCAGACAATCAGCGGAAAAGATCGCCGAAATCGTCAATTCTCTATTGGAAAATTCCAATACGAGCGTACATACAATGAACGACGTCGCCGGCAACATTCAGATGCAGGACGAAAAACTGCTTGAAACAGGCAGTATGTTCAAATCTCTAAATGGTGAGATCAAAGACGTGACAAACGCGATCGAACACATCAGCGAGCAGACCGCCGCTCTGGATGAACACAAGACCACCGTACTTACGATCGTGGACAGCCTGGCTGCGATCGCGCAGGAAAATGCTGCCAGTACGGAAGAAACATCTGCTTCCATGCTCGAACTTCAAAAGATCATTCAGACGTGCCACGAGGCGACATCCGATCTTGTGAAGCTCTCCAAAGAACTATCCGCGAACACAAAACATTTCGAATTATAAGAGCAAACAAAAAAGAAACTCAAAATCAACGGGCATAACTGCCAAAGTTGATTTTGAGTTTCTTTAATCCTTCTTCACAATACCTTTTACGACCTGTGAGACGTCTGATGTATCTTTGTCTTTGGCCGCTGTGACCTGCGAATCACTGATCCCCTCGGTCGCCTCCCTCTTTAAGATGATCTTAACCGTCATTAAAAACAGCTTGATATCGAGCCAGAGGCTGTAATTTTCAATATAAAACAGATCCAGCTTCAACTTATCATACGGAATCGTATTGTATTTTCCATAAATCTGCGCAAATCCCGTCAATCCCGCTTTCACTCTCATCCGAAATTCAAATTCCGGCATACTCTCCATATATTCCCGGATAATCTCCGGCCGTTCCGGACGCGGCCCGACAAAGGACATCTCTCCCTTTATGACATTAAAAAGCTGAGGCAGTTCATCAATCCTCGTCGCCCGGATGAACTTTCCAAACGGCGTGATACGGGTATCCCTTACGGATGCCAGCTTTGCCACCCCGTCACGTTCCGCGTCCTCCACCATACTGCGGAACTTGATGATCTCAAATTCCCGGCCGCCCTCCGTACACCGGATCTGTTTATAAAAAACAGCGCCTCCATCATACAGTTTGATCACCAGCGCCACAATCAGCATGATCGGGGACGAGACGATCAGCATCGGTACAGCCAGAACGAGATCCAGCGTGCGCTTCCAGAAGCGCTGGTCAAAACTCATCGCATATCCTCTGGCAAGAAGGAATGGCGTGTCAAAAATATGGATACGGTCGCTGCCCATCATAATAATGTCTGAAATCTTAGGGATCACGTAAGCGCGTATCCCATTGCCATAACAGAATTTCAAAACCTCATTTCGCTGCTGCACGCCGATATCCCCGATGATCACCGCCTCAAAGTCCTTCACTTTCTCCGCAATGGCATTAAGTCCCTCATTTACGTTTATCGCATCATGAATGGCATACTTATCACGGCGTTCTTCTACTTTATACACAAGATCAGTCGCCGGACGTTCCCCGTAGATCAGTAATATCTTCCACGACTGGAAGATCCGGCTGTAAACTTTCCCCGCACAAAAGGTCCACAAAGTAGTGATAACAAAATCCCCCATCGTCATGAGGAGCATAGGCACAACGTCGATCATGCGAAACGCCAGAAGGCAGACGATCATATACGTGATCACATTGGCAATAAATATCGAGAGATACTGTGACAAGATCACCTCGATCCTGCGCAGCTGCCCAATCTTCATGGCGCCATACATACGGGAAAAAAACACGAGGAATACCGAATACAATAAAATCATGACATAATTTCCCCTGCGGTAAAAACGATATACGTACATCGTCCCGGCAAAGAATTTATACCAAAAAAGTCCAAAAAGTACGGTCATTAAAACAATATTGATCAAGGACAAGAAGAACAGGATCGTCTTCTTGTAAGGATCATAGTTTTTCATACCTTTCCTCTTTTCTGCGTCTTTTATCGCTTTTTCTTTTTCAATCTAAGCTGTTTTTCCTGCTCCTTTTCTCTCTTGCGGGCCGCCTCCCTCTCGGCTTCGATCCAGGCTGCCTCCCGGCTCTTATGGATGACACGGTTTACGGCAAATCCCGTTCCAAGCAGGATCCAGTACATATTTTGGGATCCGACCACGGTATCGTTTGTCAGTCCGGCTACGGCAAACGAGAAAATACCGATCATAAGTCCAAATCCGATCTTTTCCGTATCCGTAAAATGCTTCCGGCGCCAGAACAGCCGCACACTCCCGCATATATACAATATCCAAAGTCCGGCATACGCGATCGCCGAAATACCGCCTGTCTGGATATAAATCTGCAAAAAGGCGTTATGCGGTTTATCGACAAGTGTTGTATTGCCCCCGACACGCTTAGATCCGACGAAATCATCATTTGGGAAGGCAATGATAAACGCATTGGGACCAATTCCCTTAAACCAGTACGTCTTCATGAGCGGGATTGTCCGCGACCATATAAATCCACGACGATTTGCAATGTTCTGATAATCTTTGAACCCGAAACTCTCCACCTCGTGCAGTTTTGTAAATTTGCCAAACGGGGTATAATACTGCCAGTCATTATCCTTATACATAAAGATCCATTCGATCTGGTTCGGCGTATCGTAAAAGCGGAAGCCCGGATACACCTGGTTATCCACATTGAAGTTTGCCACTCCGAGGGTAACCATTTGAAACCTCTCATCTTTCAGCACAAACCGGCTATTCTGTGCTGACCACTCGACCGGGATTTCTTTTTGATCCGCATCATATGCCTGAAACGAAACATTCTGCCCTTCGGCATACGTCGGTGTGAGAACAAATTCTTCTCCATTGCGCAATGTCACCTCAAGTCCTTTATCCGAATTGACGATCGAGGCAATGTTCCTCGTATCCTCGCTTCCCTGAAGCACTTTATTCACCGTGTTTTTGAAAAACGCTGTCCGGGATACGCCAATTCCTGCCACCAAAACAAAGGCGACTGCCGCCCCGATGATCACGCCCGTTTTCCGGCGTTTTCCACTCCCCTCTTCTCTTTCGCGTTCACCGGCCTCTTTTGTCAGCGCGTTCACGAGAATGAGAATGACGGCTGCGGCCGCGCCGGTCATTACCGCGATCGCGCCGGCTGATGACGAAGAGCCGAACAGCGAGATGATAAGTCCTATTATGATAGCAATCCCCGCGATCCGGCAGGCCATCGCTCTTCCATTTTCTTTGGAGGCACGGATCGCAACGAACGCCGCAACGATCGGAATCACAAGCGCGACAAACGGCCCTACATAGTTCGGATTGCTAAATGTTATGATGACATTGGAAATCCCTTCCTTAAATGTGATGCCATTGACATCACTCTTGCTCGTTATGATCTTTTGTACCCAGTCCCAGCTCAGCGGATTATGTCCGGTTGTCTGCATGACGCCGATCAGGGCAAGGAGTCCCACCGTAACCATCAGGCATTTTATGACCACGGATACCTGGTTTTCCGAGTCCACGAACCGATACGCATACAAAAACAGCAAAACATTCGCTAACAGTACCCACATTGTCTGCCACTGTCCGTATCCGCCCCCCGTAAACGCCAGGTTAGGATAACTGCTGCACACAGCGGAAATAATGACCATGATAAAATACACGGCGCACAGTACGAGGATCTTAACATCACAGTTCTCAAATAACCTCTTCTTCTGTTTGTAGTTCAACCATTCGGAAATCAGAATGACGATCGCTGCCGACACCCCCATCACCACAACGCATATACTCTTTGCATGCTCGAACGAATCGATCTGGGCGATCTCTGTCATATTGAACCAGACAAATTCTGAAAATTCTGTCTGATAATCTTTTGTCAGAATGACAAAAGGAATCAGGCAGAGCGCGATGAGCATCGGTAATAGCCTATTTATATCTTTTTTGGCAGTACTATTTTTTTTGGCATATTTCATTTTCTTTTCCCCTTCAATTTTTAGTATGCAAAAATATCATACTACATTTTTAAAGGATTATCTACTGTTTTTGACACTTTTTCATAAATCTCTTTCTCATTTCTATATTATTTTTTCATTTTTTCGCCGCTTTGCACACTTCTGTCAAAATTTCCTATGGAAATTTTGTAAAAGATGTGCTAAACTGGTAATGGATATAGAACTTGTCGTTAAAACATTAACATGTCTGTTGACGCAGATGTGGCTAGGGAGAAAGGATGAACATGAAAAACAGAATACTATTCATTGATGATGACAAACAGGCACAGGACATGTTATCAGACTTACTGAAAACGGATTACGACTACATTCCGCTTTCAAATCAGGCAGAGGTGGCTTCCTTTTTTAAAGATAGTATCGCTCCTATTGATCTGATTCTTTTGGATCTGGAAAAAGCCGTGCAGGATGAATTCAGTATACTAAAGGGTGTTCGAGATCACTATTTATATCGGGATGTTCCCATCCTGATCTTAACAGCGGCAGCATCGACTGGGAACGCCGCACAGACATTTACTATGGGAGCAGACGACATTCTCTCAAAACCGCTTGATCCAGCCATCACCAGGCAAAGGATCCTGAACCTGATCCATATTGGTAAAACCCGGAGAGTACATAATGTAATGGAAGATCTGATCCAGTCGGAAATTGATAAAAATTTAGATGTTTTAGGAATCTGTCCGTGTCCGCAGTGCCGCAAAGACTTACTGACACTGACACTGAACCATTCCAAACCCAGATATGTCAGTACGGGTAAGGGTGAATCCATCATCCACGCCGGACAGCTTGCCTCTATGGATGACCGCATCCAACTGCTGACGGAAATCACCCGGTACGCAAATCTGATAAAGGAAAACCCACGACACGAGGCATAGGTAAAAAATCGATTCAAAAGGGAGTCCCCCTCGCCGTCAGGCGCCAGGGACTCTCTTTTTTCGTCCAAATTTAACTTCTTTTCACTTACCACCCTATCTTTTCCGGTCAACGCACAAACTAAATTCCCTAACTTTTATTTGCACCTTAGTTTTTGTGCTGCTTTTCGGAATCCGCTTTTCCGATGAGGTGCCGTTCATTTACTTTATCAAAGCAAATGCCGGTTATCTTGCCTTCATCGTCACTTACATAATCGAGCATGTACGTCGGTTCTTCCAGTATACTCAAAAGTTCATCCGGGCTGCTGTATGTGCATGTCCTGCCCTCGATCTGTACTGTCAGTCCCATCGTCTTTGCCCTTTCTAGCTCATCTCGGAGCCATGAAGTCTCTCTCAACTAAAAATCCCCCCAAAACTGTATGATAAGATAAAAGGAAGTGATGCCGTGATGCAAAAACAATTCCTTTCCGTAAATATAAGATAAAAGACATTCTCCTGCTGCCTGTGTGTTTTGTATCATGTTTCATTCCATTGGATATCTGAGCGACATTGCTAATAGAATAATCAGATTAATAGGAAAGATGCTGAACGAAACCTTCTGCCCCAAATTTATATCACGCCCCTTTCTGGAATATCTTTTACCTTTATACATATTATAATATCCATACACCCTAAAAATCAAGTGTCGTATGAACGTAAAAACGGTTGTTTGTACGTAAAAACGGTCGTTCGTACGCAAAACCAGGAATCGTTCCTGAAATCCATGAAAAATTTGGGCAAATTTTCTACTCTCAACATGTTGACTTTATTCACGATATAATTTATACTTTTTTAATATAGCATCAAATAATACAGAAAGGAAGTGGGTTTGTGAGAATTGAACGCATCAACGACAAGCAGATACGCTGTACTCTTAGTAAACGTGATTTATCAGAACGTCAGTTGAAGATCAGTGAACTGGCATACGGTTCCGAACGGGCAAAAGAACTTTTTCGAGATATGATGGAACAGGCAAACTTGGACTTTGGATTTGATGCAGATGACATTCCACTTATGATCGAGGCAATCCCGACTTCAAAAGAATCGATCATCCTCGTGATAACCAAAGTGGAAGACCCAGATGAATTTGAAGAGAAATTTTCAAAATTTGGAAATATTGCAAATAGATTTGAAGATGAAGATGAGGACGAGGAATTCTATGATGAAGATCTAGAAGATGATGAGGATGAATTTGAAGATGATCTGATCAATTGTTTCGAACAATTAAACGAGATCATTGCCGAAGCGGATGATAACGCCTCTGAATTTATTCCTCTTCACGAGATTCTCAAAAAGAGAAAACGCAGCAAAGAACCTTCTGGGAAGCATACCAAAGCCTCTCAGGATGCGACCTCCCGGCTGTATTCATTCCCATCCCTGAATTTCATTGTCAGCGCTTCCAAAGCTGTCGTCCGTGTCTATTCTGGAAAGAACAGCGTTTGGAAAGATGAGAAAACCAGCCGATACTACTTGATCTTATCCAAGAATAACAAAATGGCTTCTTTTGACAAAGTTTGTTCCATTTTAGGCGAATTCGGAAAAAAGGAAACATTGACGTATGCTACACAGGATTATTTTAATGAACATTATAAACTGATCCTGAAAGATGATGCCATTACCAAACTGTCATTACTTTGATCAATACGTGACAACGGGGTACAAAAATTCTGGTCTTCTCCGGCCAGATATTTTTGTACCCCGTTTTGAAGCGTCAAAAACTCACGATGCTTTTGCAGCTAGATATTCGTTTATTTTAGATACCAATTCATCACAATCCATACCGTGGACCATCGCCGCCTCTTCAAGACTCTCTGCCTGAGATGCGGGACATCCGACACAGTGCATGCCTGATGCCATCAAAATGGCCGCAACCGTCTGATCTTTGGCAAGTATTTCACCTATGAGCATGTCCTTCGTAACTTCCATCATTCCATACCCTCCTTTCTATTCGATTATATTCACTGTTTCCCAAAATGTCAAGCCACAATTTTGCTCCTGTTTACGGCAGAATGACCGCACATTTTGTCCATTCAATCCGATTATGTGCAATTATTTTCTTGAATATACTTGTATTTTTTCATAGTTTGTATTAAAATGGATGTATCTAAGAGAAAAAGGAGGATACGATCATGGCATACAAGATTACAGATGCTTGCATCAGTTGTGGTTCATGTGCTTCTGATTGCCCAGCTGGCGCTATCTCTGAAGGAGATGCACACTTTGAGATTGATGCAGATGCTTGTTTAGACTGTGGCGCATGTGCTTCTACATGCCCTACAGGTGCAATTGAAAACTAATGTGGGAGTGAATTTTCCCTGTAAGTTGAAAAACTGCGGAAGTGCTCATGCGCTCCCGCAGTTTTTCTTTTTCCTTCTTTTACTGATCAAAGACGCTTCATCAATTCTTCCCGCTGTTGCTCATAACCCGGTTTTCCAAGGAGCGCAAACATATTTTTCTTATAACTCTCAACGCCCGGCTGGTTAAAAGGATTTACTCCGAGGATATACCCGCTGACTCCGCAGGCAAACTCAAAGAAATAGAACAGCTCTCCAAGATAGAATTCATTCTGCTCTGGAACGCGGATCACGAGGTTTGGAACATTACCGTCCGTGTGGGCAAGCTGCGTGCCCTTCATCGCATTCTTATTTACAAAATCAAGCGTCTTTCCGGCAAGATAATTCAAGCCGTCTAAATCCACTGCCTCTTCCTTGATCGTTATATCAAGTGAGGGTTTCTCAAGCTCCATCACCGTTTCATACATAATGCGGGAGCCGTCCTGAATAAACTGTCCCATCGAATGAAGATCGGTCGTAAGGTCTACACTGGCAGGAAAGATTCCCTTCTGATCCTTTCCCTCACTCTCTCCGTAAAGCTGCTTCCACCACTCACCTACATAGTGGAAGAATGGCTCATAATTGGCGAGCACCTCAACCATCTTCCCTTTTCGGTGCAGCGCATTACGAACCGCTGCATACATCACGGAATCATTTTGCAAAACAGGCGTCTCCAGACAAAGCTTTCTCATGCTCTGCGCGCCTTCCATGAGCTGGTCTAAATCTGCCCCGCTGACCGCGATCGGCAAAAGTCCTACTGCCGTAAGCACAGAAAATCTTCCACCCACATCATCCGGAACAACAAATGATTCATATCCTTCTTCCGTGGCAAGGTTTTTCAATGCTCCCTTTTCCTTGTCAGTCGTAGCATAGATCCTCTTCGCAGCCTCTTCTTTGCCATACTTGTTTTCCAACATTTCCTTAAATACACGGAACGCGATAGCCGGCTCCGTTGTCGTACCGGACTTGCTTATAATATTTACCGAAAAGTCCCGATCTCCGATCGTCTGGATCAATTGGGACAAATACGTACCGCTTATGCTGTTTCCGGCATAATAAATCTCCGGCGTCTTCCGCACTGACTTGTCCACACTATTATAAAATCCGTGTCGGAGAAACTCGATCGCTGCCCTTGCGCCCAAATACGATCCTCCGATCCCGATCACCACTAACACGTCAGAATCTGACTGGATCTTTTGTGCCGCCTTCTTGATCCTTGCAAACTCTTCTTTATCATAGTCAACCGGAAGATCGATCCACCCTAAAAAGTCATTTCCCGCACCATTTTTTCCCACCAGCGTATTTTTCGCCGTTTCTACAATACCTTCCATCACCTTGATCTCATCGTCACCGACAAACTTTTTTGCCAGTGAATAATCAAATGTTACGTGCTTACTCATAGCCATTTCCTTTCCTTTCACTTTTTTTCAATGCCATTTGTTATATTATACCAAACAGCCCGCGAAAACTCAAGATGCTACGGGCACAAAATCTATACAATATACTCCTTTAGCACCTCTTCAATGATCGCCTCTTCCTCCTTCGTAAACTGGATCTTCATCGCCGGCTCCTCCGCCTGCTTCATGGACAGCAGCTCGTCCAGCTGCGCCCTCTCTTCATCAAAATATTCCCGATGGTATTCCTCCATCTCTTCCCTCTTAAATACCCTGTTTTCCAGCCGCGGCTTGTAAACATTCTCCAGGTAATCCAAGATCTCCACCATGAGAAGCCGCCGTTTTAATCGAATATTTAAAAGCATATCTTCCAGCAGTATCAGACCGCAGACAGTAATCCCCGCTAACAGTGATGACACTGCCGCACTTCGGTCATCCGCAGTCACTGCTATGTACAAGTTCGCAATAACACTCGTAAGCAGCGTAACGCCAAACGTGGCATCCCCCATGATCTCCCATGTATACAGATGAATGCCCGCGCTTTTATAAGAGTTCAGGTACTTGTCCACAAAAATCTCCACATTTTCCACACCCATCTTTAACTGATAGCAAGCCTCAAACTTTTTCATCAGCATTTTCATAAGCGGATGATCCGATTTTCCCATCTGGCCTGCTTCCCGGATCAGTTTCCGGTACATCCTGCTCACTGCCAGCTTGATCACCGCGCAAAATGCCCCGAGTCCCAGTATCACATATAACGAATCAATCATACAATCCCTCCATTTTTTACACACGGTGCAGATGCACGGCGTATACCACTGAATCTTTCTTGTTTACATTCAGTATAACAAATATCGGGACATGCTGTATAGACAGGTAAAGCAGAATGTGACATTTTCGTACGACAAAAAATGACAATTTTACCGATTATCCTACATTTATTTTCTTTTTATGACACGATTTCATCAATTATGTCTGCCACTTTACTGACCGCGTTATGCTGGTCACTGGCCTGCATCGTGCTGACATACTCATTTCTATGATCATATACTTCTTTTACTGCGTTGAGAAGACGCTCACTCGTAAGATCCTCCTCTCGAATCACATAACTAAATCCCTGTTTTTCAAACGATTCCGCATTCAGAATCTGATCTCCCCTGCTTGCCTCCAGGGAGAGCGGGATCAGTATATTCGGTTTATGGAGCGCCAGCAGCTCACAAATTGCATTTGCGCCGGCCCTGGAGATCACGATGTCCGCCGCGTCCAAAAGATCGCACAATTCCTTCTGGATATACTCAAACTGAACGTAACCAGCCGTATCATTCAGGCTTTCATCCAGTTTATCCTTCCCGCACAAATGAATAACCTGGTACTGCTCGAGCAGCTGGGGGAGGATATCCCTTACCGCCTCATTGACGCGGACAGACCCCAGACTTCCGCCTATGACCAATATCACTGGTTTTCCCGTGTCAAATCCGCAAAAATCCAATCCTTTCAGCCGATTCCCTGAAAAGAGTTCCTTTCGGATCGGCGAACCGGTTAGATGCGCCTTTTCCTTCGGCAGATGGGAAAGAGTCTCCGGAAAATTGGCGCAGATCGCTTTGGCTGACGGAATACATAACTTATTGGCTAGCCCCGGTGACAGATCTGACTCGTGAAGGACACACGGCACCTTTTTACGTTTCGCCGCCAAAACAACAGGTACTGTCACAAAACCTCCCTTTGAGAAAATGACATCTGGTTTGATCTTTTTTATGATCTTTGCCGCTTCCGCATATCCTTTCAGGATCCGGGCAGGGTCTGTAAAGTTTTTTATATCAAAATAGCGGCGGAGCTTTCCCGACGAAATGCCGTAATAAGGAATATCAAATTCCGCCATCAGCTTTGTCTCAATACCGTCCTTTGAGCCGATATAGTGGATCTCATACCCTCTTTTCTGCAGTTCCGGTATCAACGCAATATTGGGCGTAACATGCCCTGCCGTCCCCCCACCTGTAAGAATGATCTTTTTCAATGCCAGCCCCCCATTATATATTTTTCTTAATTTCTTCTGCTACTTCGTTCGGATCCGGTGTCTCCCCCGACTTCCACATAATATTAACATCATCGCCATAGTATCTCGGCACAACGTGGACATGGAGATGGAATACCGTCTGCCCGGCAGCTTCCCCGTTATTCTGGAGTATATTGATCCCATCACAGCCATATGTCTTCTTTATCGCAGTCGCAATCTTTTTCGCGATCGGGAACACCTTAGCCGCCTCTTCGTCTTCCAATTCATAAATATTGGCAGCATGCTTTTTCGGCACGATGATCACATGACCCCTCGCTGCGGGATTTACATCCAGGATTGCCTTAAAGTCATCGTCTTCGTAAACTGTGGTCGATGGAATTTCCCCTGCAATGATTTTACAAAATACACACTGTTCTTCTGCCATTTTCTTCTTCTCCTTTTCCATTTCTTTTTTATATCTCAAGCCGTTAGAACGGTTTAAAAACGAAACACGGTATCAAAATTGCGGAGCACCTTGAAATTTCCCTGCGCGGAAAGATCACCCGACATAAACGCATTCTGGAACGGCTTCTGACCAGATAAAATCTGCTGAAACACCTCGCTTTTAAGCTTCGCTGTCACATCTGGCATCCCCGTACTTCCAAAATAGCAATTCAGTTTTTCGCCGTCCACCTGGATCACAAGACTTCGGTTTTCATCCACAATTTCAATTTGGAATACTGCTTTCATGCCATCGCTCGGTACAAAATGCTCTTTCAATTGCGAAATATATTTCTCGCTCTCATCTTCACCTCCCAGCATGCCATTAAACAGGCTGGCAAGTTCCTCGATATCCTCTTTCTGTTTCTTTACATAGTGGTCGTTGGAAACATACGCAGACAACTGCTCGCTTTCCTGCGGCGTCAGTGAAAGTGTGCTGCTGCGGAGAACCGTCTTTTTCACCTGGAGGCTGCTATTCGGAAAAGCGATCGTTTTTTTCGACATGGCGCGGTAAAAGTTTTCCGCGCACTTTTCGATCATCATATTGTATGCCGCGTTTGTCTCAAACTCTACGTGATTGTCTACATAGGCACAAATACCCTCACAGGGAATGCCGCCCAGCATCTCCCATGCCTTGATGAGTGTGTGCAGCGCCTCCCTCTCCCCATATGTAGTTGCCATCACAACAGGAAACATATAAATGTCACGGATCGATTCCTTATCCCCATAGAGCCAGCACGCATCTAAAAACTGCTGCAGATAACCACCGATCCCCAGCCACTCGACAGACGCCGCCAGAATAACTCCTTCTGCCTCCCGCAGCGTTTTCGGGAGAACAGAAATCCCCCCTTTGTCTTCATATAAATTATATCGTTCCACATTTACATGAAGTTCATCCAAAACCTGTGTAACTTTATCAATCGTATACAAAGTAGGATCATCGATCAAACCTCGTCCGCCATAATAAACATTTACTCTCATTCCTCTCTCTGCCCCTTTCTATCTTTATAAAATCTTTTTATCACGCACATGATCACACAGATCAGCATCCCACTTATAAACCCACCCGCATGGGCTGCCCCATCAATACCCGGATCCTGGAATCCCGTATAAAGACTAAGCGCTAAATACAAAGCAAATCTCGGTATCTCCCCACGCAGATTTCTTCTCCTGTATACCACAAGCAGCACCATCAATGCGCCCATAAGCCCGAATACCGCCCCCGACGCCCCGCAGGAAACCATTTCCTGTCCGGTCTGCATGTTGTACAAAAAAGAAACGATACTGGAAATGAAACCAGCTCCCAGATAAATAAGACCAAACCACACTTTTCCAATGGCATGTTCCAGTGAATAACCAAGAACCAAAAGCGAGATCATATTATTCATCAAATGTTCCATGCCAAAATGAAGAAACATACAACTGATCAGACGGTAATACTCTTGGTGTTCTATTATTGACGGCTCATACATCGCCCCCATATGTATCATATGGCTGCTGTCCAAACTCGAACCGTGGTATTCGGTAACCGCAAATGCCAGTATATTTAATACTGCCAAGATCACCGTGATCACGGGTATCGCCGCCTTTGCCTGCTTATCCAAAACTACACACTTCCCTCTTATTTCCAGCGACTGGAACAAACTTGCCCGCACTGGTAAAATATGATAGTATTGTAGCATATATTATCGTATCCGTCCACCGCATATCGATCACTAGAACATGATTTTTGAAAATGAGGACTATTATGAAAAAAACAATCCACGCAGCACCTGAAAACACAAAAACAATTCTAGATCTGGCAGAAGAACAGGGAATCTCCGTTCCCTGCAACTGCCACGGCGCAAACGTCTGCGGCGGCCGCCAGTATGACTTTCCCTGCGGACTCATTCCTCACTCTGATATCACGGTATCCATTCCTGACAAAAAAAGTCTGACTGGCATCGCTCTCGCATCTGCTCCAGATAGATCAATACTGCCTGACACCCTTCTGATCGATCTTGGCACCACCACAGTAGCAATGGTTTTTTATCACTCGGCTGCCAAAACCGTTTTTCATTCCATTACGTTTGAAAACCCCCAAAGAGAGTTCGGAGCAGATGTCATAAGCCGTATAAAATATGATGTGGAGTTTCACAACGATTATACACTAAAAGAGCGAATTTGCCATAAAATATCAAAAGAATTTGGCGATTTTAATTCCTCCCATAACCTTTCCATCCAAACCTGCTTCATTGGGGGTAACACAACCATGATCCATTTACTGCTTGGCCTGCCATTGGATGGAATGACCGGCAGTCCTTTCACACCACAGCCCTATCAGGAGTTTTCTTTCACCTATCATGGAACAGATATCTACATCCTTCCCTGGCTGTCTGCTTTCATTGGCGGAGACATCACCGCCGGCCTGCTTTTTCTTGAATTTGAAAAAAGGACAGATACTTGCCTGCTCGCTGACCTAGGCACCAATGGGGAGCTCGCGCTTTTACATGACGATACGATCCTGACCGCCAGCGCCGCGGCGGGTCCGGCTTTTGAAGGCGGTGGATTGTCCTGCGGCTGCCCCGCAGTCACTGGCGCTGTCGCCGATTTTGTATGGAATCCCATCCTGCCAAAATTAAAAACGATAGGAAATAAACTGCCCACCGGCATCTGTGGGAGCGGCGCGATCAGCATTCTCTCCGAGCTGATCAAGCACGGTTATCTTTTATCCTCCGGCATGTTAGCTGATACATTTCCCGTCGATGGACTGCTCATAAGTAAAACGCCCTCTTCGGGAGATATTCTTTTTACGGCGGCAGATGTCCGGCAGATGCAGCTTGCGACCGCTGCGATCGGCGCCGGGATTGACACGCTGTGCAAACAGGCTGGTATTTCAACCGATCAGATCAGCCGCCTGTATTTAGCCGGTGGATTTGGATATCATATGGATATTGAAAAGGCCGCTCGAACTGGTCTGTTCTCAAGTATAGACACCTCCCGGATCACTTCTGTGGGCAATAGCTGTCTGAACGGTCTGGCTGATATTTCTTCCTGCCCTGCCGCATTATCTGAACGGGTACATCAACTAAAGAAAAAGTGCCGGGAACTGGTTCTAGCGGAGGATGAATACTTTCAGCAGCAGTTCATCCACCACATGACTTATGATTCCGTTTCCACCCGGTAAAAAACCGATGAAAATGCTATTTCATCATCTGTGCATACCTTCCGGCGCTCCCACGGCACAAGCTGTTTCCCGTTTACATACGTACCATTTGTCGATTCCTGGTCAATCACAAACACACCGTCCTCTTCTACTACGATCTTTGCGTGTACGCGGCTGATGTCTCCGGCCGGAATGACAGCATCCGATTTTTCATTGTTTTTTCCGATGAAAAAAGGGCTTTTCCTGATTTTTATCTCCTCCCGCTGCCAATCCTTTGGGATCAGATTCAAATATACCGTTCGCGGACGTCGATCGTCCAACACGACCGTTTGATCCAGATCAGATCCTATGAGTTTTTCCGTCTGATCACTCCACTCTTTTGCGTCATCCTGCCCCCGCGCTTTCCCAATCAGATACCATTCTATCACAACAAGAAAAACTGCCAGTACTGCCGCCTTTTGTATATCCAGTCCTCCATTGTCTCCATTTAGTAGCCCTGCATACACAGCTGCTGCCAGTATAAATATACCTGCCGCTAAATAGCCTGCTGCCTTCCCAGGGAAAGACACTTTCTTACGAGGCGGGCCTGTCATTGATGATGCTTCTTTTTTTCCTTCCGCTTCCTGTGGCCCTTTCAGTCTGTCGCGAATCATAGCTGCCTCCTGTTCCCGCCCGCGAACCTCAACCGTGCGGTCCCCTGCCTGTTTCATGGGCCCTTGGCCTCCAAGTACTTCTGTGAGACGGCTCAAACAGAAGTTAGCCTCCTTGCTTATTTTGTGAAGTCCATACACGAGAAATACCAGTTCCTTATCCTGATGGTTCATATGGTCCATACAAATTTCCAGAATACCTGAAATCCCCTTTCCCACATCATGCTGATAGCCGTCCAAATACGCGACTGAAAGTTTCTTCTCTGACTCGTCATAAAACATACAGCCTCCCATTAAGATCATATCTCTTTCATCCAGCAGATACTCCTTTGCAAGTTCGATCAGACGGATGATCCGACGCATAAAGAATTTGATGTCCTCCGCTGAAAAGCTGCCTCTTTTTAAAAAATCAGTAAACGGTATGCTGTCTCCGATCGCATAAAGATAATACGGCACATTGTCGATCTGTTGGATCTGTGCCCCCAGGATCCCGTCGAGTTTATTGTACCGCAAAACCTTTTCACCAAAATCCGCGGCTTTCCCCTCTGCTGTCACTTTCAAATACCGCCCCGTAAACTCCTGCACGATTTCCGTCTCAATCTGCATCGCTTGTTCCATTGCATCATCCCCTCCTTCACTTCTCCACTTCTTTTTTTGTCGCCAAAAGCACACACCCTGATCAGGGTTTTCTTTCATTCCCTCTTTATCTCCCTGCTATTCCACAAATACTCGGGCGCAAACAGCACCTCATGGGAAACAGAAATCTTTCTCCCTTTCTCACCTGTCAGCAGCTTTTGTAGAAACGGAACCCGCACCTCCACATGGAATGAAATATCTGTACGAACAGACAACAGCGCTCTTTTGACCGTGATCCTGTCCGCACGGCATAAGAAAAGATGCTCGTTCATATACTGCTCCATGCCTGTTTCCATCTCAGATTCGGTAAATTTCTTTCCGTTTTCCACAGATTGTTCCATAAACTGTTCTGCCATCGAATACATGGCCGTCCGGTCGTGCGAATAAACGGCCGCATAACACACCGCTGCCAACACCCAGATCGTTATGTTGATAACAAATACTGCCTCTACCGTAAAAGACGCATTCCGGCAGTTTAACCAAATACTTTCCATATGCACATCACTCCAAATCCGACGAAAACAAAAGGCGCAAACGGCAGCGTATATTTCCTGCCTACATGCTTTGTTATGATCAGCACCCCGCTGACCGCCGCCGTAAATACAAGCGACAGAAACAAGAGTATGCTATTCTCGTAAAATCCGAAAAGCAGACCGCAGATCATAAACAGGATCCCGTCACCAATGCCGATCCCCCCTCTCGTCAGCACGCTGAGCACGACGAGAAAAACTCCTACCATAATACCCCAAAACGCGTGCGATGCGGCAGCCTCCCCCAGACAGACGAGATAAATCTGCCTGACCAGCAAGATCAGCGCAACAGCCGCCGAAAACGGCAAATGGATCTCCCTCTTTCGAATGTCATACACCATCATAAAAAATAAGTATGCAAATACGATCAAATAACCTGTCATTTTTTCCTCCATTCGCTCAAACGTCTAGCCCTTTCCACATTTACTGCACGGCAGCCTGTTCCCCGCCTCAGACAGTAAAACTTCCTGAATGCTTCGTTTAATATTTTTGCACGTCCGGTAACTGTGGAACCGATCTCCATAACTGCATATAAATACTTCTTCCTCCGCGCCAAATTCCTTTCCGCGGCAGCAGCTCTCACAATGATAATATTTCCCGCCGCTCTCACTCCGCAAATATGTCAGATCCCCATATTTTACTTGGGAAATATGTAGTTTCAAATAAGTACAGGACAAGCTCCGGTGGTACACGTTACCCGTCTTTGTTACGTACACGATCGTATCCTCATTTGTCCCACCGCCGTCCTGTCTTGTCGTCACCCCGGTAAAAGCACGGGTATGAACCTGCTCCGTAAAGCGAAAATGCTTTCTCCCCACAACCGGAAACGGAACTGTCACCTCATAATCCGCGATGAGATCGATCTCATTTGTCTCCGGGTCAAATCGGGAACGCGCCGTACTGACGATAAGTCCATTCTCTTTTAAATACAGATTCATCTTTCCCATCAGATACTCAGGACTAATCACAAACGGCTTGTCAAGCGCCGCATATTCCACAGATACCTCTCTGGCCGTTCTGGTGAAAGCCCATTGTACCTGTTCCTCATATAAGATTAGTTTGTTCATGAATAAAATCGTAAGTGCCGCAAAAAGAAAGATCGGGAGGACAAACGATGCTTCCACCGTCATGGATCCCTTCTTACTAAATTGGTTCAAATGTTCCTCCTTCCTGTTATGGGGCACAAAAAAGTACTCTATTCGTATGATCGGTGTGGTGATTTTCTCCTTCTATCCTTATTTTTTTGTTTCATAGAGTACTTTCCTGTGCCCCATACCATTACGCATATACGCCAGGTAAACCTACTCGCTGACATAACCAGCATGTACCGTTATTCCCTGTTGAAGATCATTCCATTGTCGATTTATCATTTTTTGAATGACAGGCATGCGAAAAAATTTTGCCGCATATGAAAATTGTCCTGTAACTTGAAAACGATCGATACACTGACCAAAATGAAAGTTAGCGACTTCTTTGTCCCGAATGTTCCATTCCATCAGATCCATCATCCGGTAACACCGGACGTCACGTCCTGTCCCCGCCATAAGCAAAAGCACATACTCCTCATAACCGAACGAACGGCCGCCTTTTTTAGGTAAATGATCCGCTTTTTCCATGATATACGCATTCCCGATCCGATACAGTTCCGGGAAGTTCACAGCGATATCTTTCGCCGTTTTGACGATCGGAATCTTTTTTCCCTGTAACAGTGCCGCCACTTCTACGAGTGACTCGGTCATTCCCCAGAGTACAAGAAACAGCGTCTGCGTAAACCGGATCAGCGGCTCCATACCCGTAAACCCTACTACAGCCAGTGCCGCTGTATGAGCAGTTTCCCGCTTTTCTGACGAAGACAGGAGCGCCGCTGTATTGATGACACTTCGCAGCAGCACCAGCCGGTCTATGACTGACTCCAGGTTCTTTTTATCGCTGCCTTTGCCGCACAGAATGTATTCCCACTCATAATCCAGCCGTGTTCCTTCCTTGATCTGCGACCGCGCCGAAGAAAAAAAGCGCTTCATATATTCACAGGACATAACATCTGAAACAGCCATGCTAGCGATCCCTTTTGCCGCTCCCTGAAAATCGACCTCTTCATCTTCCGCAAAAGCCTTTACACCATTTACTTCCTCTTTTACCCGAGTCCTGTCTTTCCCATAGAGAGAATGATAGTGGTCCGGCGCCTTCACAGACTTTTTTGACACTTGGAACTCTTTTTTTAATACCAGTTTCGCAAGTCCGCCTGAAATAGCATCTGAAAATACACTCATGGGACTTTCCGCACCGCCCTTTTCATTGATCCCTGCATAATCAAATACGATGCCTGATGTGTTATAAGATTTCCACATCTGTTTTAGCTCGGAAATGCCCTGATCTGTCACATTCTGTCCTAAATATTCCGAAGTTTTTTCTAAAATGTGCAGATTTGAAGCTAACACGCCTCCTGCATCACCTGACACATTCATCTTTTTTAATCCAGAACCCATTTCCGTTACGATCTGAAGCGCTTCTTTCGTCTTCTCTCCCACTTGCCAAACGATTTTTGCAAACTCCCGTTTAGCGCTTTCCTCCTGCAAGCGGTCCAGATGATCAAACACCTCGGATACATTGTTTTTGACGGCTTTCCACACAACTGCCTCTGATATGCCAAACTGTCCCGGTTTCTTTTCTCCGGCAAACAATTTCTTTACAAAATATTTCTGCCCTTTTACACGTCCCCCCGTACAATCCACACCATCAATGAGCCGCATGAGCTCCAAAACATTTTTGCATTCCCCGACAGCTTCTTTTTCCTGCTTCGCCTTTTGTTCCATTTCCTCCGCTCGTTCGCTGAACGGCTCCATCTCGCCGGATTTCCCCAAAAAAGTCTTTACTTTATCCGCGGAAATCCTCCGTTTCATATATGACACGATCTGCTCCTGCAAAGCAGTCCCGCCATCATCACCGGCATACCTCTTCTCCTCTACCTCCACATGTCGAAGCGTGCCGCTATAAACATCCATGCTGTCTGGAAAAAGCACATCGGGACTCAACGTTCCCGCCGCATATTCCAAGATACTCCTCGCAAGCGGCTTTCCCTCATCTTCCAAAAAATACAAGCTGTAATTTTCGAAAAGGGGTCTGCTGTATTCCGTCATCAGACTTTCCGATGCCAGTTTCAATACCCGCCTCGCCTGCATGCGGCACACTTTTCCCCTCGTCACCTCTACCATCGTCCCGATCAAAGCCAAAATGATAACGAGTGACAGCGAAAGAAATACGGTGATGGATCCCGTCGAACTGTTTTTCCCCATCATTTGATAATACTCCCCGAGTCCTTTTCAAACGCGGAAAACGCTTTATTGACTACCGTCGTGATCTTCTCCTTAAACAAGAGCACAAGTGCGATCAGTACCACCAGGATCAGTATGATCTCTACGACACCGATCCCCTCTTCCTCTTTCCAAAACTCTTTTAACAATCCCATCTTATTTCCTCCTTTTCTCTCTTTCACGGCTTTAAACCGTTTTCTTTGTCTTTACATTGTCATAAACGCGGGAACGACGATAATCACCATCACAACCCCCAGCATGAGTATCATCGGAAGAAGCAGTTTTGTTCCCGCCGTCTCTCCCATAATCTTCACCTGCTCTTTACGCTTTTCAAACGCCTCCACAGCCTCCACCTCCAATAATCCAATAAGTCCCTCTGACCCTTTGCGGATGTTTTGGTTCATCATGGAGGCAAACCTTAAATATGGAAGGAGCCGGCATCGTTTTCCAAAGGATTCTAACGCCATCGTCTCTGACATCCCATGTTCCATCTCCTGTACGGAAAAACAGACCTCTTCGTAAACATATTTTCTCTCACCCCCTTTCCGAATACGATCCCGGTACTCGGCGCATATCCGTTCTAAACTTCCCCTTACGGTTAAACCGGCACTTAACAAGAGCATCACTTTATTTACCAGCTCTGGATAAGCAAGCAGCAACTGATTTTCCCTCTCTTTTAGCTGCTCCTGCCTCTCCCGTCTCCACAAAACAGGCAGCAGGCAGATCACAAAAAGACAGAGATAACACGCGTTATAATCTTTTTTATACGAACGATTTACATACCTGACTTCATTCCCAGACACCGTGTCCGGCAGCATAACATCCCGTTCTCCATCCGTGATCCGTTCAGAAGCAACCGCGTTTTCCACGGCTTCCCTTACGTCTGCCATAAACACTTCCCGGGGATCCGGCGTCGCTATCGCCTCCTCACTCCCTGAGCTCTCTTCCTCCTGTCCAACCCCGATCGAAATCTCCCCTTTTGCCGGCCCGGCTTCTGTCTCCGCCTCCACCCCAAACGTGACCTGCTCCTCACCGGCTCCGATATGCAGATATGTTTCGTCTACAATGACCCCTTCCGGCACATCCTGGCTGAGACAGACAAAAAAGATCAAAATTGTCACACCTGCTGCCACTGTCAGTACAAAAAGCCGCCGACACCATATTTCCGTGAATTTTGCCCCTTTATCCTGTCTCCGGTACAGGATTTCTACCATCTCCAGCGTCTTTGCGTCCTTCATCAAGATCCTTTCTAAATGCAGGACACCCATTACCTTTTTCATATATGTAACATATCGTTCCATCACATCCCCCTATCACTGTATATCCATCAGTTTCTGTCCCCATATAAAAGCCGCCACAAAAACTACCAGCGCTCCCGTCATCACACAGACCCCCATCAGATTGTGATACAGCGGATCCAAAAAGTCCGGAGAAAAAATACGCAGATAGACTATCATAAGAAGCGGGATTGCTGTCATACAGTTTGCTTCCATCCTTTTCCCCGCAATCAATGTTTCGATCTCCCGCCTCATCTCAATTCTCTCCGCAATATTGCCCGCCGTCCTCCTCATCACCTGCACCAGATTACCGCCCGTCTTTCTCGCCGTCATGATAATCTCGCTAAATGTCCGGATTTCTTCCACGCCGCTCCTGATCCCCAGATCTTTTAACAGTTCCGCCGCCGGCACTGTCAGATCCATCTTGTGCGTCATTTGGGAAAATTCGATCATGATAATATCCCCCTTATCATACATCAACTTCAAATCTCTCTCGGCCTGCCGGACCGCATTTTCCAATGAATATCCCGCCACAAGAGCCGATACTAAACTCTCTGTGGCATCTTTAAATTGTACCGTCAGCTCCCAGCAACGCTTTTTTATGAGAATACGACGATAATACTTCAAAAACAGCACCGCGGCAGAAACGGCTCCGATGCCGCAGACAACGACATTGTCATAAAACAGCATAAGTATGACAAAGGCAGCCGTTCCCCCGCATGATCCATAGCGGATCCTTTCCCGTTTTGTATAAACATACTGTCTATAATCCATCTCTACTCTCCCTCCTCAACAAGAAATGTATCACTCACCCTACGCTTTCTGATACCGCGCGCTGCTATCACGATCCGCACATCAATTCCCGGATTCCAGCCTTTTTGCATTTATCTTCGCGGATGAGCCTGTGCCCGGTATATTCCAGTCTCCCCTCGACTCTGCCATCATGTTCCCCTGTCTCGACAAACCGGAATAGAGGAAATAATCTGATCCTTTCCTGTTCCACCCCTCCCACCTCACAGATTTCCAGTATCCTTCTGCTCCGGTCACGAAGCCGCCCCAGGTGTACCACAATATCAATCGCGGAAGCGATCTGGTGGCGAATGGCTTCCAGCGGGATGTCCATCCCCATAAGTACAAGTGTTTCCAAGCGGTTCATCATATCAATTGAACTATTCGCATGTCCGGTAGAGAGGCTCCCGTCATGACCGGTATTCATCGCTGTGAGCATATCAATTGCCGTCGCGTCCCGGATTTCGCCGATAATGATCCGATCCGGCCTCATGCGGAGCGCGCTGCGGATCAAGTCCCGTATCGTAACTTCATTTTTTCCTTCCACATTGGCATTTCTCGCTTCCAGGCGCACGAGATTCCTGATATTCTGGATCTGCAATTCTGCAGAATCCTCCACTGTGATCACCCGCTCATCTGCCGGGATATAATGGGACAAGATGTTTAAAAACGTGGTCTTTCCCGCCCCTGTACCGCCTGAAATAAATATATTGTATTTTGCTTCGACCAGCTTATGCAGCATTTCGTCTGCCTCTTCCGTTATCGCCCCCATCTGTATGAGCTTCTCCATCGTCAAAGGGTCTTTCGGAAATTTGCGGATGGTAATAACAGGCCCTTCCATCGCGATGGGAGGCATTACTATATTTACTCTGGAACCGTCCGCCATCCGCACATCTAAGATCGGATTTGTTTCATTCACGATCCGGTTACCGGCCGAAGCGATCTGCTGCGCAACATCATTCAGGCGCTCGAAAGACTCAAATGTATGGCCGCTATCCATAAGCTTTCCCTCTTTTTCCACGAAAATATGCGCTGTCCCATTTACCATGATCTCCGTGATCTGCTCATCCTCGATCAATTCCTGAAGCACATCCAGTTTTCGCATGGAATTAAATATGTCCCTTCGAAGCCGCTTTTTTTCAGCATACCGGATATACTCCCCGCGCGTGCTCCGCCCGATATTTTCATCAATGATACTCAGTAACCTGCTCTCATCCATTTCCTCGTCGGCCGGCACCTGCTCCAGGACCAGTCTTCTTATGTTCTCTTTTTGTTTTTTTTCCTCCATCTCGCTCCCATTCCCCCTCCATGACGCCCAGTACCCGCTTGATCTCTTCCCACGTTTCCGGACGGTACGCTGACACAGGAACCAGCTTGATCCGTTCCCACAAAGATTCCTGCAGCTCCCGTATGCAGTATTCACGAAAAACCTGCCGTTTCCGTTCTGCTAAAATGCCTGGTTCCTTTGGCATCAAAACCGCATCCGCATCGGACAAAAGAACAAACGTAAAATCAAAAAGCTGTCCCATCTCGATCACAACGGTCTCATACAATATCTGCCGCTTCAAATATCCGATAAAACATTTCATCTCGTCCTGTGAAAAATCAAACAGATCCCGAAAATGTCCAGCCGGTGCGAGTACGGACACCGCACCCGCCGGAAATACCAGTTCCCCCAGCTTCTTCTCAAACTCCTCGAATCCATCACACAGCATCAAATCTGAAATCCCTTCTGAACCATCCAGCTGCGGATCCTCCATCTTTTCCTGAAAAAGAACAGGGAACCCGCATAGGCTGATATACAACACCCGTCCCCGCTCCGCACGATCCATCGCCGTACGAAGGGAAAAAACCGTCTTCTCCTCACTTTCTCCGGGAGAAAATACACAAGTCACTTTCGGGACAGATAAGCCTGTCTCATTTACCGGATCTCGTATCTGCCCTCCTGTCAGCTTTACGATCTGCCGGTAAATATCCGCCGCCCTCTGATACATAAAAATCTCATCTTTTCCGTCAGTAACCGGTTCCGTGACAAGAGCGATCGCCCGACATTCCACGCGCCCTAACACCTCCTGATCGTCTGAAACCACACATATGTCCCGCTCTATCCTTGTCTTTTCCAATACGATACCGATGATCTCTTCCACATCGCCCGTCAGCAGTTCTGCCTCAACGCACGGGTTTTGCTGTGCACAAAGAAACCGCAGCAGCTTTTCCCCATACTCTTTTTGTGTCGTACAAATCACTAATTTCATCTGGCCCACCCAGACACCTCCTTTATTTTTTTGTGCCTTCTTCCTATACCGCGCATATTATGACCGCCAGTGTAATACATATAGTAAAGGGAATAACTCCCTCGTCGCCACACGTTTTAAGATCATAATATACCCTGTTCGGGTTTCCCGCCCTCAGGTTGTTAACATACATTGAAAAATGCCGAAAACGGCGAATGAAACTTTTCTGTAGAATCATTTTAAAAAGAGAAAACAGTGCTCCGATCAACAGTGACACGATCATGACCCGGACACAGCATCCGATATTATAATAGCTGCAAACAATGGAAAATAACTTGATATCACCTGCACCCAGTACATGGAACAGGTAAAAGATAAAACAGACAACAAACGGAAACAGACATTTGACAGAAAACGCCCCTATCCCCAGCATCCCCTGCTGGTAGATACTGTTGTAAAAACTCAGGGCCAGCCCGATACCGATCAGTGCGTTCGGCACCCGGTAATGATACAGGTCAAAGAGTGATGCCGGTAACAGAACGAGGAAGATCAATTCCTGATTTCCTATGCTGCCACCTCCTGTTTTGTTGTGATTCATATACTAGCACGGATACGATTCTCTTGTCAATACTTATTTTGAAAAAAATGGAATAAATTTCATGAACAAGGTTATACTTTTACTACAAATACCGAAAAAATAGAAAAATAAAAATGTCAAAAATCCTATATTTTTCGACATTTTCTGCATACTAATACACTTAAAATAGAGTCAAAGGGGGATTGGTATGAAAAAGAAAACGGACAACCTTCTTCTTGCGCGAGAAGAACTACTAAACGAAATAGAGGACATAAAACAATCGTTGGCAAACGCCCATTCAAATTTTGAATACGCCTGTGATCCCGACCTTGTGGATAGCTGCATCTATGAAGTAAATGCCATCCAATACCGTTACAAATATTTACTCAAAGAGATGCGCAAAGTAGAGAATCTGTCAAAAAGCCAGGCATGAGCACTGCTTTTTTAACACTCATGCCTGAAATCCACGGTTCATATCCACATCCACACTCTCATTCAGGCTTCCCTTCCCATAGGTAAGTCCTGCGTAGATCGTCTCGGTGTTCACCATTACCGCGGACGACCCATCCTGAGATGCCACTTCCCGAAATGCCGGGAGCAGCTTTTTTATAATATCAGAAGCATGGGAGAGCCGGGCTTCATCCCGCTCGGCAACCCCCTGACACAGTTCCTGATAGGCAAATACATAAAGCCTGCGTAAATAATGGGAAATCTCATAACGGAAATCCAAACTTCCCATTAACTCCGTCAAAAATCCTTTCGCCCGGTCGATCTCCCGCCTGCAGGCGGGAACATCTCCCTCTTTTAAAAACTCCCTTCCATCTTTTACACTATCTAAAAATGCCTCATATATAATGACTACGAGTTCGCTCCGATTCGCCTGCGCCACCCTGGCCGCGTAGGCGTTCAACTGTTCCCGTTCCAACGGCACCCGTCCTTTCTATCATTCACACATCATCCATTACGCCTGCAGCAGCTGGAGGATCGTCTGCGGACGATTGTTAGCCTGTGCCAGCATAGAAGTTCCTGCCTGCGCGAGAACGCTAAGCTGTGTGTAACTCGTCATTTCTGCTGACATATCCACATCCTCGATCCGCGAACATGCTTCCGTCAAGTTCTGGGACGTAATATCCAGACTTGTCGTCGCCGAATCCAAACGATTCTCGTACGCGCCAAGTTTCGCCCGGATTGCCGCAACTTCCTCAATCGCCGCATTAAATTTGCTGATTGAATCCGATGCCCCGGCCACGGTACATACATTACAGTATTCAATATTCAGGGATTTGCATGTAACCGGTGGTATGGAAATGTCAATCGTCTGCCCCTCATTTGCCCCGATCTGGATCGCGACAAAACCGGCATCCAGCACAGTGACATCAGCATCCGTACCTGCCTCCGCTTTTGATACATCAAAGATCATGCAGAAACCGTCACGGTCAGAAACCGTCACACGGCCGCCCTCAACGAACGTGGTTGCCGTTTTTGAAAAACCGGAATCACTTCCTGTATCAATCGTAACTTCTGCGTCCTGCCCCGGTACATAAGTACCACCATCTACGCCGAGTAATCCTGCCAGTACCGGACTGTCTGTCGTCACCTCGATCGTATACTGGGCGCCGTAGAGCTTCGACTCAAAATACAACGCTGATGCCGAACCAATATCCGCTTCCGCACCTGTACCATCAACCGGCATTACATCAATATTCATGCTCTCACAGCAATCACGGATCTTCGCATACGCGTCCTCTAATGTCTCACCCGGATTGATCTTAATGATCTCTCCGTTGATCTGAATCTGGCCTGCCTCGGTAAATTCATCACCTGCCGCCATGCCGAAGGCTCCTGTCGTAAATGTACTCTGCGTCGCCTGCCGGTCAACTGTCAACCCGTATGTAGTCAGTCCGACATAATCTGTCATGGAAATGACCTTAACCCCTACATTGTTGGAAGACGTCTGACGACAGCAGCTTCCATCCAAGATACTCTTTGTATTAAACTCCGTATCAGATGCCAGACGGTCGATCTCATCCATCAGCGAATCGATTTCTTTCTGGATCGCCTCTTTATCCTCGATCGTCATCGTTCCACCGTTTGCCGCCTGAACCGATAATTCACGGCATCTTTGGAGCAGGTTATCCGTCTCGGTCAGCGCCCCCTCTGCGGTCTGGATAAACGAAACACCATCCGCACCGTTGCGGGAAGCTCTCTCCAACCCGCGTATCTGCGCGTGCATTTTTTGTGAAATCGCCATACCAGCGGCGTCGTCTGCTGCTTTGTTGATCCGGTATCCCGAAGAAAGCCGCTCCAGGCTCGTCGTCAGATTATCCTGCGTCCGGTTTAAGTGGCTGCTGGCAAGCATCGCCGAAATATTTGTGTTTATTTTCATGATTGTTCGTCCTTTCTCTGCACATTTTGAATAAATAGTTTTGCCACGAGATAGAGTCTGTCATTCGCAGCTGCTTCATCAAATCTATTACCTGAATGAAATGAATTTCTCCTGCCATTCGCAAAATTTCCACGCTCCATCGTGAAACCATTCATTTCCAAATCCTTTTCTAATTGAGGAAACATATCTTCACACATCCGAAGTGCCTTTTCGTCCCCACTCGTCACAAAACCGGATACCCGGCTGCCAGCGACTTTGAATGTCGCCTGCACACTCCCTGACGGTTCCCCCGGCATCTCCATCGAAATCTCCACCGTACCTTTTTCGGATTCACGGCCCTGCTTCACAGTAATGCTGCAAGCCGTCACGCCCTGTTCGGTGTAGATTGGAACCTCGTATTTCTGAAACTGGCGCATCTGACGGTAAAAGGAAATGCCGCCGGCCATACGGGCGATATCCTTTACATCCTCATACTGGACATCGGGTTTCTTTTTTCTCTCCTCAAGCTGCTCTTTGTGCACTCCATCGAGCTCTTCATATACTTCCTGAAGCTTCTCTGGATCATCAAACACATCCGCGATCCTGTCGCTCTCTTCTTTCGAATACAGTTTCAAAAACGGCTTTCCTCCCCGTTCCAAATACGATTTCATCCAGTGGATATTGACCATACTGTCTGGAAGATCTAACTGTTTCAAAAATTCCACGATCTGCGCATCGCTCTCAGCCGCCATTTCCCGGATTTCCGATGCAAGCTGCTCATAGTAACCGGCATCTTCTCCCAACGCCTCAACTCCATTCAGGCATTCGTCTAACAGAACTTCCAGCGGCTCTTCCAGATAACAATCCTTTTTCTTTTTTAATACAGCGGGGGAAAGTTCCTTCTGCAGATGAGCCGCCACATGGTTGGCAAACGCTGCCCCGATCTGCTCGCTGATACTCTCGCCGTTTTTCACAACCTGTTCCAAGCCGCCAAAATCATCATCGACCGACTGATCGATCCCCTGCGCCTTACGGGAACGCACGGCGGATAACAGCGACGAAAAGGACAATTCACGCCCCTCTTTGATCACCTGCCCGATCACCGCTCCGTCACTCTTTTCGACCTTGTCGAGAAGACGGTATATCCCGATCATGCTCTTTCTCTCTTCCGGCGTAACTGCCCCGCTGTGATCGAGTTTCCATATATATTTGCGGAATGATATATCATTCGATGTCAGTTCCGCGCGGATTTCCGAAATCTTTTCATCCAGTTCATCCAGCCCCATATCCAGCGGATTTTCCTGCCTGCGGATCAGTTCCGTTACCACTTCCGGCTTTAACCCCTTGGCGATCGATGTCACCTTATCATCATATTCTTTCATGGCACGGATATTTTCTTCGGTAATCGGCATCCGGTTGTACGCCAGGATCCGAACCGCACGTTCATTCGCCGCTGTCGCTGGAAGTCCCATCTCTTTTAAAAGCCCGCCGACATGAGAAAATGCTTTTTGTATCGAATCACCCAGATCCCGGCGCACTTCGGTTCCCACAGACTCGTAAGAATCTGCCGCCGCAAGCCGGCTTCTCGATTCATTCGCAGCAGCGGCCACATCCACGATCGTATCCTGATCCGCCGAGGCGATCGTCACGCCGAAAACGGCTGCCGGCGCCTGCAGAATATCCCGTCCCGCCTGCAGTGCCGTAACCGCGATCTGCGTATTTTCCTCATTCACCGGAATCCCGGCTGTCGCCAGCATCTCTTGTGCTGCTGCCTGCTCCATCGACTTTAACTCTTCGACAATCTCCATCAGGTTGCCGACGTCCAGATGGATCCCTTTGCTCTCCATCGCTCTCGCCGCGTCTATCGTCATCGTGAGCCGGATTTCTTCCAACTGCCGTTTCGCCGTTATAAAATCAACCTCTGTCTGAAAGACGGTCCGCAGCGCATCGTCATCCATTTCGCACAGACGGGTGAGACGCTCCGACGCTTCTCTCCGGGAAGGCACGGTCAGATCCGCCGCTTCCGGCGTGATCCCATCGAGTACCGCATCCCCGATCCGCTCCGCAAGGACGTCCGGCGGCACTTCTTCTAGTGCCCGGAGCGTTTCATACGCGCGTATGTTGTCACCCGTCACCGGCACATCGTGTTCATACAACCACTTAGCTGCCTCCAGATTTTCTTCACCCGCCTCTAAACCGCTGTTTATAACTGCCGCTTCGATCTGCGGCTTCATTTCCTCAAACGAAGCCCTGTCTGCCGCATATGTAGTAAGTTCCGTTACGGAACTGCAATTTTTTATATTTTCAGGACTGAACGGAAGATGGTTATCCAAAAAATATTTCGCCGCCGCTTCGGAAATTCCCGGCAAAGCAGCGGCCATCTGGGATGCCTCCTGAATGCGCTTTTCCATCTCCCCAAAAAATTCCTGCACTTCTTCCTGTTTTTCTACCTGGCGTCCTACGGCCTCTTCCTGCTCCTGACGCTGGCCTTTCACCCTCTCAATGGCACGTTCCAGCGTTCCTGCCACATATTCTTCCAGTATGGTCCCATCCTCTTCTACCGTTTTGGCATCTTTTCCGGTCATACTTTTGCTGATAAAATCAGCCGGATCAAACTCTTTTGCCGACAGATTTTCCGCTATTTCCTCCATTATACGCTGCTTATTACGATTCGCATCGGTATAAACGATACTGTTTTCCATATCCTTTTGTACCGCACAATCCCTTGTAAATTCAATCCCAACACGGGGAATACTGCCTTCCGTGGCATTCTGTACTGACGCGCCCGGTTCTTTTGCCCGGTCGGTGTCATTAAAGTCAATGGAAATCTTGTTATTTGCATGGATGATCATAGATTTCACACTCACTCTCTAAAGTTTCGCTACTATATATTTCGGTCAAAACAGCAAAACCTTTAGCGTGGCTATTTGAAAATGCCGGATATGACATCCAATATTTTGAATCCATACTCCACATCATCCCCGCCTGACAAAAGCGAATCGTATTCCTCTTCCGTCAGATTGTCTTTCAGTTTTTCTTTTGATTCGTCCGGTACGACCTGGTACGTGCTGTCCACAAAGCAGAGGGTCGGATACATGACACACCACCAGTTCTTTCCTTCCGATTTGCCGATATTTACCTTCAATGCCTTATATTCCCCTGCCGGAAATGTGAGATCCCCATACTCTTTTACCGGGAAATAGCAGGTTCCCAGTTCCGCCTTCACCGGATAGTCGTAACCCATATCCTGTATGTAGCGCCCCGCCGCTTCCTCGATCTCATCCAGATGATCCCGGATCGTCTGCTGGGCCGCCGTCACGGTCTGGTCCTCCCGCATCTGTTCGCGTAAAAGCGACAAGATCTCTTCTTTTACCTCCAGCTTCAGCTTTTGATCTTCTCCGCTGTCGCTATTTGCCACCACATGGAGCCGGATGACTTCCTTTGCGATCTCCCGCTGCATCTTCTGCTCATCCGTCGCCTTTCCATAAAAATACATCAATCCGCACACAAATAATACCGCCGCCGTAAAACCCGCTTTTTTTAACCAGTCCCTCATCGTTTCCTCCATTCGCGCGCCTTTGCGCATAAATACCAAGTTTGAGCTAAAATCTTTAGTAACATTTTTTCCAATTTCATCTTTTTTATTCATTGAACAAATGTTATAATAAGTTTCGAAAAGGAAAGGATGTGCAGCTTATGGACTCCACATGGATCAATGCCCCGGCTAAGATCAATCTTGGTCTGGATGTAATAAGAAAAAGAGAAGACGGCTATCACGAAGTAAAAATGATCATGCAGAGCATCCGCCTGTTTGACCGTCTGACCCTTACAAAATCAAAAACACCGGGAATTCATCTCACGACAAACCTGAATTTCCTCCCCGTCAATGAGGACAATCTCGTATACCAGAGCGCCAAACTGCTGATGGACGAATTTGGGATTACGGACGGCCTGGACATCCATTTGGATAAACGGATCCCCGTAGCCGCCGGTATGGCTGGTGGAAGTACGGACGCAGCCTCTTGCATGATCGCGATCAACCGGCTGTTCGGGCTGCGTCTTTCGGCAAAAAAACTGATGAAGCGCGGCGTCAGACTGGGAGCGGACATTCCCTACTGTATCATGAAAGGAACAGCTCTATCCGAGGGAATCGGAGAGCTCCTCACACCGCTTCCAAACGCCCCCGACTGTTTTGTCCTGATCGCGAAGCCCGTTTTCCACATCTCTACCAAATTTGTTTATTCCAATCTCAAGCTGGACGAACACACCGTCCATCCCGACATTGATGCAATGATCGACTGCATCCGGGAAAACGACCTGCACCGCATGTGTAAAAACATGGAAAACCTTTTAGAAACGGTTACGATACCTGCGCATCCCGAAATTGAAACCATTAAAAAGACAATGTTGGAACACGGCGCACTCGGCTCCCTGATGAGCGGAAGCGGGCCAACTGTTTTTGGAATTTTCGACGACGCAGACAAGGCAAAAGCCGCGAAAGAAGTCTGCCGCCGGCTTCCATACCGCTGCTTTGTTTTTGTTACTGATTTATATCGATAAAGAGGAAGATACTCATGAATTTATACCCATATTTATATGAAACGCATCTTCATACGAGCGAAGCGAGTTCCTGTGCCGTCTCGACCGGAAAAGATATGGCAAACGCGTGCAAAACTGCCGGATACACCGGGATCTTCGTGACCAATCATAACTGGCACGGGAACACCCGGATCGACCGCACACTGCCCTGGGATCAATGGATCGAGCACTTCTGGCAGGCATTTGAAGAGACACTGAGATGGGGCAGTCGCATCGGACTTGACGTGTTTTTCGGCTATGAGGCCGCCTACCACGGGACAGAGTTTCTTATTTACGGCATTGATAAGGAATGGCTCATTTCCCACCCCGAGATTGAAAACGCCACGGTTGAGGAACAATACGCCCTGATCCATGCTGCCGGGGGTATCGTCATACACGCCCACCCATTCCGCGAAGAGCCCTATATCCCGAAAATCCGCCTTTTCCCGGATTATGTAGACGGCGTGGAGGGCATCAACGCGACGCACTCGAATCCGCGCAGTCCGAGCCATAACGATCCGGCATTCGATAAACGGGCGATTGCGTACAGCAGGGAACACCATCTACCGATGACAGCAGGTTCCGATATACATACAAAACAACTGCTCCGGGGAGGGATGGCATTTAAACGGCGGCTCCATTTCATTCAGGATTATTGCGAAGCGATCCGTTCAGATGAGGATCGTATTCTGACAAACGGAGTGGCGTGGTTTGATAAAAACGGAAAAGAGATCGCCATGCGCTGACGATCTCTTTTATGCGAGCAGATAACGGGAATCGAACCCGCCTCTCCAGCTTGGGAAGCTAGCATTCTACCAATGAACTATATCTGCATAATGGTAGTTTAGCACGACTTTGGAAAAAAATCAAGCTTTTTCTTTTTTTCTATTGATACATCTGGTTTCTTGTCATATAGCGCTTCAAGACGCTTATACATATTGGAACGATCATAAACGTCTTGAAGAAGTTCCTGTGATCTTGCCAGTTCATAAAGGATACCGCGAAATTCTTCTCTTTGTTTTGATTCTCCTGATAAATCCATAAATCATCCCACCGCCTTTATCAGATCGATAGGAATAACCTTGTGATTTCCTAATCCATTTCGATAAATTTGGTCCCATGCCCCATTAGTTTTATGTGTTTCAGCTACCATAGTCCAGGGATCAAGAACCCTTTTACTCTCAACAATATTATTTATCACCTTTTTATCTTCAAACTCTAGGTCAAACTTCTCATAATTCGACGAGATCGGCATAGCGCCATACCCGCAATAATGATAATAAACATTAGGCACTACAGGGCCAAACTGCCAAGCTTCAATATCGTCTGAAAAAGCAAGCCGATCCCGCCCCAAAAAATCTTTTTGAATGTAGTATAATATCTTTTGAAGTTGAAGATTACTGATCGGGTGACCATCAGCAATACATTTTGACACAAAGCACAAAATTCCATTAAAAAATAAAATTTAAGGAAATTTTGCTCTGTTTTTGTTTTTATAATTTCACTCTTAAGTTTTCCCATGTCCATTTTATCTACTT